>Ga0209515_10000560_pt1 | contig 65896 bp, 44 predicted proteins | sample Subgroupgradi54m_FD_187454 | JGI IMG/M metagenome (GOLD analysis project Ga0209515, IMG submission 187454) | Subsurface groundwater microbial communities from S. Glens Falls, New York, USA - GMW60B uncontaminated upgradient, 5.4 m (SPAdes)... ...
TCTCCCCCTCTTTATCGCGTATTCCCCGCCGTCACCGCTGCTTGCAGCGCCATCATGACGCGGTCGAGCAGGAAGCCGATCAGGCCGATGGTCAGCACCGCGACCATGATCTTGGCCAGCGACTGGGAACTGCCGTTCTGGAACTCGTCCCACACGAACTTGCCGAGACCGGGGTTCTGCGCCAGCATCTCGGCGGCGATCAGCACCATCCAGCCCACCCCCAGCGACAGCCGCATACCGGTGAAGATGAAGGGCAGGGCAGAGGGCAGCACCAGCTTGCGCACCTTGGTGACCCAGGACAGTTGCAGCACCCGGCCGACATTGACCAGATCGCGGTCGATCGAGGCGACGCCCACCGCGGTATTGATCAGGGTCGGCCACAGCGAGCACAGCGTGACGGTAATCGCCGAGGTCAGGAACGACTTGTCGAACATGGGGTCGTCGCTGACATAGACGGCGCTGACCACCATGGTGACCAGCGGCAGCCAGGCGAGCGGCGACACCGGCTTGAAGATCTGGATCAGCGGGTTCATGGCGGCATGAGCGGTTTTCGACAGGCCGCTGACGATCCCCAGCGGCACCGCCACCAGCGTGCCCAGGGCGAAGCCCATGAACACGGTCTTCAGGCTGGTGATGATCTGATCGAAATAGGTCGGCTTGCCGGTGAACTTGCGGAGCTTGATGTCGGCCTTGGGGTCTTTGGCCAGCAGTTCGGCGTTGCGCTTGTCCTGGCGGTCGTAGAACGCCGCTTCCTTGGCCCGTTCGGCCCGGTGGTCGGCATGGAGGTTGCCGACCTGCTCCCACACCTGCACCGGCCCGGGAATGGCCCCCAGCGAGGTGTGGACGCGCGGCGCCAGCACCGCCCACATCACCAGGAAGGCAACGATTGCCATCAAGGGAATGCCCAACTGGCGCCACAGTTCGGCGGCGGTGCGGCGCGGCTCGACACCGCTCAGCAGCTTGACGACCAGCACCACCCAGCCCAGCCCGGCAACGGTCAGGATGCTGGCGGCGCTGTTCAGGTTCGGCAGGCGGAACGACAGTTTCATCTTGGGTCGTGGCGCGGTGGCCTGAAGGGTGGTGGTCATGAGCGGGACTCCCCTTGCTTTACTTCGACGCGGCGACGGTCTGGTCGCCCTTCAGGCCGATGGCCATGCTGTTCAGGTAGTCGTTGGGCTTGCGGCCGTCATAGGTCTGGCCGTCGATGAACTCGGCGGTCGGGGCGCGGAAGCCGTCGCTGGTCCAGGGGAAGTCGGCTTCCTTGACCTTGCCGTCAGCCACCAGCAGCTTGGCCGCCTGGAGATAGACTTCGGGACGATAGACCTTCCTGGCCTGCTCGAAATACCAGGCGTCCGGCTTGGCCTCGGCGATCTGGCCCCAGCGGCGCATCTGCGTCAGGTACCAGACGGCATCCGAGTAGAACGGGAAGGTGGCGTTGTAGCGGAAGAACACGTTGAAATCGGGCACCGAGCGCTTGTCGCCCTTTTCATATTCGTAGGTGCCGGTCATCGACGCGGCGATGACCTTGGCGTCGGCGCCGACATATTCCGGCTTGGCGAGGATCTGCACCGCCTCGGCGCGGTTGGCGTTGTCGTTTTCGTCCAGCCACTGCGCGGCGCGGATCAGCGCCTTGACCACCGCCAGATGGGTGCTGGGGTTCTTGGCGGCCCAATCGCCGGTCACGCCGAACACCTTTTCGGGATTGTTCTTCCAGATCTCGGTATCGGTGATGACCGGCACGCCGATGCCCTTGACGACGGCCTGCTGGTTCCACGGCTCGCCGACGCAATAGCCGGAAATGGTGCCGGCTTCCAGGGTGGCCGGCATCTGCGGCGGCGGTGTCACCGACAGCAGGGCGTCGGCCTGGATCTGGCCGGCGATATTGCCGGGCGCGTAGAAGCCGGGATGAATGCCGCCGGCCGCCAGCCAGTAGCGCAGCTCGTAATTATGGGTCGAGACCGGGAACACCATGCCCATGTTGAACGACTTGCCCTGGGCCTTGAAGGAGTCGATGACCTTCTTCAGGGCATCGGCCTTGATCGGGTGATGGACCTTGCCGTCGGCATCCTTGGGCAGCAGCGGCTTCATCTGCTCCCAGACCTCGTTGGACACGGTGATGCCGTTGCCGTTCAGGTCCATGGAAAAGGCGGTGACCACGTCGGCCTTGGTGCCGAAGCCGATGGTCGCCCCCAGCGGCTGCCCCGCCAGCATATGGGCGCCGTCCAGCTCGCCCGAAATCACCCGGTCGAGCAGCACCTTCCAGTTGGCCTGGGGCTCGAGGGTGACGAACAGCCCTTCGTCCTCGAAAAAGCCCTTTTCATAGGCGATGGCCAGCGGCGCCATGTCGGTCAGCTTGATGAAGCCCAGCTTGAGCTGTTCCTTCTCCAGCTTGAGCGGTGCCGCGGCGGCCGGAGCGCAGGCAATACCGGCAAAAAGCGCCAGAGTGCCGAGCAGGGTGGGAATACGGGGGAGAGTGCTCATCGGTTGCCCTTCCTCGAAACGAAAAAACGCCGACACGGACCGGTTCACGGTCCCTGTCGGCGTCATTGCCGAAAGCCCTGCGCTGGGCGAAATGGAGTGGTCCCCCACCAGCCTTGGCGGGCGACCTGGCTTCGCTGTTGCAGCAAGTGTGCCAAACGGGGGAGGGCCCGCAGCGGCTGGACTTTGGTGAATGCACAAGGGTTGGGCAGGCTTTGGATGCGCCCATTTATTGGGCATGCGGTCAGAACTTGGGCATCTGCTCCCAGTTCGGCCCAATTGTTTCGCAAAACCCCTGACATCGCCTGCCTTTCACGGTGATCGGCGGGGGTATTGCACAAGGGATGCCGCGGCGAGACTCCCTCGCCCGCTGGCGGGACACAAAGAAGATCGTCATTCCCGCGAAAGCGGGAATCCATGCGGCCTGACCGTCAGAATAAGCGGCACCTATCGTGATGCGGTGCGAAAGCCTGGGGCGCTTTCTTCACCACCGTGCAGGACGTCAAGGCCGCATGGATCCCCGCTTTCGCGAGGATGACGAGCGAGGGGGCGGCAGCTCCGAGGGGCAACCCTGATCGCACCGCAACATATGGACATCCCGTAGCCCGCCAGCGGGAGGGGAGCGTTCAGCGATGTGCCCAATCCCCAGGCACCCCCGCCGCCCGCTCTCCCGCAATCCCAGCGTTTCCCCTCCGGCATGGCGCTTGCATCGTCTTCCGCCACGGGGCACCGCTGCCCCACCCCCATACCGGCCCAATGACGGGCCGCCCGGATAATGGCGTCCGAAACACATGCTCCACAGGCATGTGCGTTCGGGCGCCTTTTTGTTTTCACGGCCTGGCATGGAGGCTGGAATGGTACGTCACACGAAGCGTCGGTTGGTGGTGGTGGGCAACGGCATGGCCGGAATGCGCACGGTCGAGGAGGTGCTGAAGCGCGCCCCCGGGGTCTACGACATCACCGTGTTCGGCGCCGAGCCGCATCCCAACTATAACCGGATCATGCTGTCGTCGGTGCTGGCCGGCGAGAAGACCTTGGCCGACACGGTCATCAACAGCCGCGAATGGTATGCCGACAACGGCATTGCCCTGCTGACCGGCGATCCGGTGGTGACCATCGACCGCACGGCGCGGACGGTGTCCTCGGCCAGCGGCAAGACCGTGGCCTATGATGTGCTGCTGCTGGCCAGCGGCTCGAAGCCGCTGGTGCCGCCGTTGCCGGGGCTCGACAAGCCGGGGGTGTGTACTTTCCGCGACATCGCCGATGTCGACACGATGATCGCCGCCGCCGGGACTCACCATCATGCGGTGGTCATCGGTGGCGGGCTGCTGGGCCTCGAGGCGGCCTGGGGCCTCAAGCGGCGCGGGATGAGCGTCGCCGTGGTCCATCTGATGCCGACCCTGATGGAACGCCAGCTCGACGCCGAGGCCGGCAAGCTGCTGCAAAAGGCGCTGGACGAGCGCGGCATCGCCTTCTTCACCCAGGGCGAGACCGAAGAAATCTACGGCGATGGTCGCGCCGAGGGCGTGCGCCTGTCCGACGGTCGCGACATTCCCGCCGATCTGGTGGTGCTGGCCATCGGCATCCGCCCCAATATCGACCTGGCCAAGGCGGCCGGTCTGGCGGTCAACCGCGGTATCGTCGTCGGTGACGACATGCGCACCGACGACGCCGCCATCTACGCGGTCGGGGAGTGCGCCGAACATGCCGGTCGTACCTATGGTCTGGTGGCGCCGCTGTGGGACATGGCCAAGGTGTGCGCCGAGCATCTCGCCGGCCCCTCGGTGGCCGGCTTCGCGCCGCCGGAAGTCTCGACCCGGCTGAAGATCACCGGGGTCGACGTGTTCTCGGCCGGCGACTTCCTGGGCGGTGACGACTGCGAGGAAATCACCTATCGCGACGCCGCCCTTGGTCTCTACAAAAAGCTGGTGATGCGCGGCAACGCCCTGGTCGGCGCCGTGCTGTACGGCGACGTCGCCGACGGCAACTGGTTCTTCGATCATATCCGCAAGGGCAACGACGTCTCGTCCTTGCGCGACCGGCTGATCTTCGGGCCGGCCTATGCGGAGGCCGGCTGTTGCGGCGGCGGCAAGGCCGTCGGCATCAGCGTCGCCGCCATGGCCGACGATGTCCAGGTATGCGGCTGCAACGGTGTCTCGAAGGGCGACATCGTCAGCGCCATCACCGCCAAGGGCCTGACCACCCTCGATCAGGTGCGCGCCCACACCAAGGCGTCGGCCTCGTGCGGCCAGTGCTCGAGCATCGTCCAGGCGATCCTGGCGCATGTCACCGGCGCCGACCCTGTCGAGGCCAGGACCGCCGCCGTGTGCAAATGCACCGATCATGGTCACGACGCCGTCCGCGCCGCCATCGTCGAACAGGGCCTGAAGACCATGGCCGCGGTGTATCAGGCATTGGATTGGAAGAGCGCCGATGGCTGCGTCAAATGCCGGCCGGCGCTGAACTATTATCTGCTGTGCGCCTGGCCCGGCGAGTATGTGGACGACCAGCAGTCGCGCTACATCAACGAGCGCGTCCACGCCAACATCCAGAAGGACGGCACTTATTCGGTGGTGCCGCGCATGTGGGGCGGCATCACCACGCCGAACGAGCTGCGGGCCATCGCCGATGTCGCCGACAAGTTCCAGGTGCCGACGGTGAAGGTCACCGGCGGCCAGCGCATCGACCTGTTCGGCGTGCGCAAAGAGCAACTGCCGGCGATCTGGGCCGACCTCAACAAGGCCGGTCTGGTTTCCGGCCACGCTTATGGAAAAGCGATGCGCACGGTGAAGACCTGCGTCGGCTCGGAATGGTGCCGCTTCGGCACTCAGGACTCGACCGGCCTGGGCATCAAGCTGGAGCATCTGACCTGGGGTAGCTGGACGCCGCACAAGTTCAAGCTGGCGGTGTCGGGCTGCCCGCGCAACTGCGCCGAGGCGACTATCAAGGATCTTGGCGTGGTCTGCGTCGAAGCCGGCTATGACATCGTCATCGGCGGCAATGGCGGCATCGAGGTACGGGTCACCGATCATCTGGTGCGGGTGTCCACCGAAGAAGAGGTGCTCGAGGTCACCGGCGCCTTCCTGCAACTGTATCGCCAGGAAGGCCATTACCTGGAACGCACCGCCCCCTATGTGGAGCGCGTCGGCCTGGAGCATATCCGCGCCCGCGTCGTCACCGATCCGGCCAGCCGCCGGGCGCTGTACGAGGCTTTCGTGTTTTCCCAGAGCGTTTCCCAGTCCGACCCCTGGGCCGAGCGTGCCGCGGGCGTCGACGCCCATGAATTCGAACCCCTGCGCAAGGTGGGCTGAGCCATGATCGAATGGATTGATGTAGGCTGTCTTCAGGATATTCCCCAGCGCGGTGCCCGCACCGTGCAGACGGCGCAAGGCCCGGTGGCGGTGTTCCGCACCGCCGAGGATGAGGTGTTCGCTCTGGTCAACCGCTGCCCGCATCGCGGCGGCCCGCTGTCCGAGGGGATCGTTGCCGGCCGGCTGGTGGTGTGTCCGCTGCACAACTGGACCATCGACCTGAACAGCGGCGCCGCCGTTGCGCCCGATGAAGGCTGTACGCCGCGCATTCCGGTGCGTCTGGTCGACGGTGTGCTGTGGTTGCAGTTGGACGTCCGCCTGAAGGTCGTCCACGGATGAGCGCCGCGGCCGTCCGCACCACCTGCCCCTATTGCGGCGTGGGTTGCGGTGTGGTCGCTCGCCCGGTGGAGGGCGGCGGCTGGACCATTGCCGGAGATCCCGATCATCCGGCCAATCGCGGACGGCTGTGCTCGAAAGGCGCCGCCCTGGGTGAGACGCTGGGCCTGGAGACCCGGTTGCTCGCCCCTGAAATCGACGGCCGGCGGGTCGGTTGGGACGAGGCCATCACCACCATCGCCGGCCGGCTGGCCGTGCTGGAGCCGCATCAGATCGGCTTCTACCTGTCCGGCCAACTGCTGACCGAGGATTATTACGTCGCCAACAAGCTCGCCAAGGGCTTCCTCGGCACCGCTCATGTGGACACCAATTCGCGGCTGTGCATGGCCTCGACGGTGGCCGGTCATCGCCGCGCCTTCGGCTCCGACACGGTACCGGGCTGCTACGAAGACCTGGAACTGGCCGATCTGGTGGTGCTGGTCGGCTCCAACCTGGCCTGGTGCCATCCGGTGCTGTTCCAGCGGCTGCGTCAGGCCCGCGCCGAACGCGGGACTCGCGTGGTCGTGATCGACCCAAGACGCACCGACTCCTGCGACATCGCCGATCTGCATCTGGCGCTGGCGCCCGGCTCGGATGTGGCGCTGTTCAACGGCCTGCTCGGCCATCTCGCCGAGAACGGCCTGATGGACACCGCTTTTGTCGCCGAGCACACCATGGGCGCGCTCGACGCTGTAGCCGCCGCCAGGGCCGACGCGCCGTCGGTGCGCGCCGTCGCCGAAGCCTGCGACCTGCCCGAAGACGAGGTAACACGCTTCTTCGGCTGGTTCGCCGCCACCGAGCGCACGGTGACGGTGTTCTCGCAAGGGGTCAACCAGTCCTCGGCCGGGACCGACAAGGTCAACGCCATCCTCAACGTCCATCTCGCCACCGGCCGCATCGGCCGGCCCGGCCTGGGGCCGTTCTCGGTGACCGGCCAGCCCAACGCCATGGGCGGGCGCGAGGTCGGCGGCCTGGCCAATCAGCTTGCCGCGCATATGGGCTTCGATCCGTCGTCGGTCGACCGCGTCCGCCGCTTCTGGCAGGCGCCCAACATGGTCACCGCCGAGGGCCTGAAGGCTGTCGACCTGTTCCGCGCGGTCGACGAGGGCCGCATCAAGGCGCTGTGGATCATGGCCACCAATCCGGCGGTCAGCCTGCCCGAGGCCGAGATGGTCCGCCGCGCTCTGGCCAGATGTCCGCTGGTCATCGTCTCGGACTGCGTCACCGACACCGATACGTTGCGCTATGCTCATATCCGCCTGCCGGCCCTGGCCTGGGGCGAGAAGAACGGCACGGTGACCAATTCCGACCGCACCATCTCGCGCCAGCGCGCATTCCTGCCGGCCCCCGGCGAGGCCCGTGCCGACTGGTGGATGCTGGCGCAGGTCGGTCGGGCGATGGGCTGGAGCGAGGCGTTCGACCATGCCGGCCCGGCCGCCATTTTCCGCGAGCATGCCGCCCTGTCGGCCTTCGAGAACATGGGGACGCGGGATTTCGACATCGGCTCCTGCGCAGTGCTGACCGACCGCGGCTATGAGGCTTTCACTCCGGCGCAATGGCCGTTGCCGGGCGCCGGCGAAGAGGGCACCAAGCGCCTGTTCGGTGCCGGCCGCTTCTTTCACGCGGATCGCCGCGCCCGGCTGGTGGCGGTGCGCCATCGCCCGCCGCGCGAGGAGATATCGGCGGAGCTGCCATTCCGTCTCAACACCGGGCGTTATCGCGACCAGTGGCACACCATGACCCGTACCGGCCTGTCGGCCCGGCTGTCCGGCCATCGCAGCGAACCGCTGTGCGATATCCATCCCGACGATCTGCTGCTGACCGGCCTGGCCGACGGCGATCTGGTGGAGTTGCACAACGACCATGGCCGCTATGTGGCGCGGCTGCAAGCCACCGACGCCCAGCGCCCCGGCGAGCTGTTCCTGCCGATGCATTGGAGCGACCGTTTCGCCGCGGCCGCCGTCATCGGCGCCCTGGTGCCCGGTCACACCGATCCCCTGTCGGGCCAGCCCGAGGCCAAGCATGTGCCGGTGAGTCTGCGGCCGTTGCATCCGGCCTGGCAAGGCGAACTGGTCACCGCCGGCGCGGTCGCCCCGCCCGACGGTCTGCTGTCGTGGTCGCGGCATCGCTGCCGGGATGGTTTTGTGCTGGCCCTGGCCGGTGGTTCGGCCGAGCCATTGACGGCCCTGGTCGACGGTCTGACCGACCGCTTCGGCCCGCCGCTGCACTACCAGGACAACGCCCGCGGCACCGTGCGCTTCGCCTGGCTGGTCGGCGAGCGGCTGGTAGCGCTGCTGTTCGTCGGCCCCTCGGCCGGTGCCGCCGCGCTGTGGACCAGTCTGGCCGGCCGTCGCTTTACGCAGCCGGCCGAGCGCGTGCAGATCCTCGCCGGCCTGCCGAGCACCAGCACGGGCGGTGATCGCGTGGTGTGCTCCTGCGCCGGCGTCAGCCGCGACACCATTCTTGACGCCCTGCACAGCGGCGCCGCCTCTGGTGTCGATGGTCTCGGCCGGCTGCTCAAGGTCGGCACCGGCTGCGGCTCATGCCTGCCGGAAGTGCGGCGCCTGGCAGCGGAGGCGATCAAGGCGGCGTGAGGCGTGTGATACCGGCGAGCGGAATGTTTGACACATGCTCGAACCGGTGCGCCGGTATCAAGCGGCCATTGAGGCTGCGGCCAAGCGCGGAGCGCGCCCGGCGAGGGCGTGCCAATGAAGGCCACTTCATTGGCGAAATGACTCTACGGGATGCGGGCAATCCACGCGGCCAGGGCGTCGTCTCCGGGGTAGTCTTCGAGATCGGGATCGTGCATGACGCACAGGGTCTCGAAGACGCCTTGGGCGATGCCCGCCTGTTCGTGGGCCTTGAGGGTGACCATGAAGTCCAGCGAGTCCCGGAGATGGCCGGCCGCGCCTCCCGCCGCGCCGTGGACACGGACGCAGCGATCGGCCGTGATGCCGGCGGGAATGATGCTGTCCAGATGGCGTAGCTGCACTTCGCTGATAACGGCCGCGCTGCGCTCCAGCGCATAGGCATAGCCGAAGCTGGCGATGGGATCTTTGGCGGCGGCATAGCGGAAAAGCAGGTCGATCATTGCCAGGGCCCGCTTGGGTCGGATGGCCATGACCAGCGCCGCCGCCGGATAGCCCAGCGCGACAAGGTCGCGCAGGGCCAAGGTATCGTGGCCGGATTCCTCGCTGGCGATGGTCAGGCAGCGTTCCACCACCGCCAGCCGCCCGCAGGCGGCGTAGCGCGCCGACAAGGCCATCATGATCGGCGGCGTCACACGGGCGGTCTGGTAGGCCCCGAGGAGTCCATAAACATACGACATCAGCGTCGGTGGTGCCGTCGTTTCGGCGTGGTGCGCCGTGGAGTCCAGATACCGCGAGGCGGCCTGGAAGGCCCCGGCGAAGACCTGGCGCAGCACATCGGGTTGCGTGATAGCGTCAAAGCTCGGCACCGCCAGCGGCAGACCACGGCTGATGCTGAATCGCTCGGCCGTCGCCCGGACCACATATCCCTGACCGAGATAGACCGAGACGGACGGCGAGGCGGACGGCGCCATCGCTGGCGACCGCGCAGCACTGTCCACTGACTGCAAGCCACTATCCTGCATGCCGGCCTCACTCATCGGGTGATTGTTGGTTAATCTGTGTTCAGCCGTGCTGGCAATAAATCTGCCATGTGTTGACATGATGTAGCATGATTTCCGCCAACGGACTTGCGTCAGACCGACTGATTCTTGCGCGCGGCCGACAATTGGACCGTATGTGTCTGATCTGCGTCGCGCCGATATCCCCATCGGCCGTTATCGGACGGCGAAAATGACCTTGTACAGGGGCGTCTCCGCCATCGTCTGAAACGACCGGAAATGCGCGCCCACGGTCGCTTCATAGGGAAGCTGTCGATTGGCGACAAACATAAGCTTCCCGCCAGGGGCCAGCGACCGGGCTGCCGCCGTGATGAAGGAACAGCCGAGTGTGATATCCACGGCTTTTCCGTCGTGGAAGGGAGGGTTCATCACAACGGCATGGAAGGCGGCTTCGGGGAGGCCGGTGGCGACATCGTGCCAATGGAACGCCAGCCGGGCCGACGGGGCTGCATGGTCCAGATTGGCTTTTGCCGCCTCCAGCGCGTGCCATTCCGCTTCGAACAGATCCAAAGCGGCAATCCCGGCGCACCGCTTGAGGATCTGCAACGACAGATATCCCCATCCCGCACCCAGATCGGCCACGCGCCCGGTCAGATCATCGGGCAGGTTTTCTGCCAGCAACGCCGAACCGGCATCCACCTTGTTCCAGTTATAGACCCCTGGCCGCGACCAGCAGCCGGTCTCCGGGGCGATCTGGAGGCGGGCGGCCTGGACCCAATCGGACAGCGTTGCCGGCATGTCGTCCCCGCGCGTGGTCCAGAAGACCTTGCAGTGGTACTTGGACAGCGATAAAAGCTCCCCCACCACCGCTTTGAACGCGCGCTCGACGGACGCGACGCCGACATCCTTGCCGCCAGCACAGACCAGCGTGCCGCCGGGCCGGAGGGCGCTCCAGGCGCGCCCCAGAGTCGCCAGATTCTCGCTCCGGTGCTTGGTCAGCAGACACAGGCCAAGGTCGAAGCCGTCTCCGGTCAACTCGCGCTCCACCGAACAGCCGGCGTTTCGCAGGCTGTCATAGGCCGGCTTGAAACTCTGCTCGCAGATCAGCGGCGGCTGCCACTCCCGGACCAGGGCGGGCGGGCTCTCCGCGCGCAGAAAGAAACATCGTCCCGCGAGGGGCTGCGGGAGTATGCCCCGCTCGAAAGGGTAAAAAAGGGCCTTTGCTGCGTCGGACATGGGTTTCATTTCAAGGAGCGGCACCGGGGAGGCTGGGCGGATGGCGTGCGCGCCACGGCGCGCAGAGTGGCGCAGGTCGGTTCGAACAGCAAGACAAAGGCAGCCTTACCCGGCTCGACGTCGGGCCGTGGGGCCGGTATAGTTTCCCGATTAGAGCGTGATCCGATCAGGTTGGATCACGCCAGCCGCCATTGCGGCGGCGGCCAAGCGCGGAGCGCGCCCGGCGAGGGCATGGATGAGCCATCAGGCTCATCGGTATACCAGAAAGGACGCTGATGCGACTTGTGAAATTGGTGTCCAGCCTTGGATACGGGAGCCAGAAGGACATCCGCGCCATGATCAGGGCCGGACGGCTGACATCCCGTGCCGGCGATGTCCTGACCGTCGATGATCGTGCGGATCATGCGGATATTCTGCTGGACGGCGCGCCGCTCGATCCACCGGCCGGGGTGGTGCTGATGATGCACAAGCCGGTCGGCTTCACCTGCTCGACCGCCGACCCGGGGCGGATCGTTTATGAGCTGCTTCCCCCGCGCTTCCCCCGGCGCAAGCCGATCATCTCTCCGGTCGGGCGGCTCGATCGTGAGACCTCCGGCCTTCTGTTGCTGACGGACGACGGTGATCTGCTCCATCGCATCATCTCGCCGCGCAGCGCTGTCACCAAGACCTATCGGGCCGATCTGGAACGGGCGCTGCGCGGCGACGAAGCCGACATATTCGCCAGCGGAACCCTGATGCTGCGCTCAGAAGCCAAGCCCCTGCTGCCGGCCATCCTGGAGCCGATTGATACGCGATCGGCCCTTGTGACGGTGATGGAGGGACGATATCACCAGATCCGCCGAATGTTCGCCGCCGTCGGCAACCACGTCTCGGCCTTGCATCGGGTGCGGATCGGTCAGCTTGATCTTGGCGATCTGGAGCCCGGACAATGGCGGTTCCTCGATCCGTCCGACATCAGCCGGATTTCTGGGCCGGTCTCTTCGATGGAGCCGGGCACCGCACCATAGGCACTCAGGCGACGAAAGGCCGATCGCACCATCGCGGTACTGTCGCCGGCCTTTCCCGGCCAGGCGCCCCCGGCGCATCCCACTGCCCCGATGCCGAAGCTGCGCAAGACCGTGACCGACCAGGGCCGGCGGCGGCTGATGAGCGACTTCGGCATCTCTCCCGACCGCATGACCCCCGATCAGGCCGCCGAGTATCTCTGGCGCCGCTTCATGGCGCAGCTTGAGCGGTGAGTCCCCGCTCGATCTCCGCGATCCACGCCACCTCCTCGCCGCGGCGGGTGCCGGCGTCGCGGATCAGGCGCAGGTTGCGGGCAGTGGTTTCGGCTTCCCAGCCTTCCCGCAGCAGTGCCAGGGCATCGGCGAGGGCATGACCGGCCCCGGTCCGGTCGCCGGCCAGCACGGCCAGTTCCAGCAGCGTCGCCTGGTCCCAGTAGTCGGGCGTCTTGCCGGCGAGGCGGCGCTGGACCGCATAGCGCACCACCGGCAGCAGATCGTGCCGGCGCTCGTCGGGCGGCTCGGCCAGGGTCATCAGGGTGACGGCGTTGATGCCGGGATAGGCGTCGCGCCAATCGGCCTCGAAGCCCGCCAGATAGGTGGCGATGGCCTGGCGCAGGATGCCGGGTGCCGCCGGGCTGGCGGCGGCATTGGCCTCGTCCCAACGGTCCTTGTGAACGCGGCCGAGGATGCCGTTGGTTTCGCTCGACGGGCCGCGCTCGTTGATCAGCTCCTGCAATACCGCTACCGCCTCGTCGCGCCGCTTCAGGCGATTCAGCGCCAGGCCGAGCTGTTCGCGGATCATCACGGCGCGCTGCAACTCGGGCGCCATCCGCGGCACAAGGTCGACCATCGCCTGCCAGGCCGAAACCGCGCGATAGGACAGGAACAGGTCGACCACCACCGCCGCCTCGGCATCGGCGATCCCCAGGCCGCGATCGACCTCGGCCACCGCCTCGGCAGTGCCGGCGCGACGGGCGGCGGCGAGGCGGTCCTTGGCCGCCTTGGCCTCAGCCACCCGCTCGCGAAACACGTCGGTCTTCAGCCGGGCGATGTCAGGCCGCGGAAAATCGGAAACCAACTGGAACACCGGACTGTCGGCCTTCTGCTCCCGGCAGTCGCGCAGGCGCCGCGCCAGGGCGGCGCGGTCCGTGCCGGCGGCCTTTGGCTTGCCGGACTTGCCAAGGCCGTAAGGCAGGCCGTGCAGCGGCGCGACATCGAAGGGCAGCGGCGTGCCGCGGCCGAAGATCACCACGGTGGAATGCGGCCGGATGCCGTGGCGCACCCCGAGTTCATAGAGCACGTTGGGGTTGGCCGTGGTGAGATCGGCGACGGCGTAGTCACACAGCATCAGCCGCTCGAACATGGGCTTGTGGATGATGCCGCCGACGGTTTCCTCGTCGGCGCGGATCGGCTCCAGGCCGGCATCGACGATCGCCGGCTTGATGATCTCGGCATAGACGGCGTCGAAATCAATTTCGCGTCCGCCGTCCGCGGGTTTGCGGCCGAAGGGCATCAGGACGAAGCACAGGGGTATCATGGCGGGGGCTCCTTGTCGGCCGGGTCATCCTCGTCGGGCAGCGGCGCGCAGAATGTCTGGTACATCCGTTCGGCCAGCGCGGCGGCCCGGGGCGGCAAGCTGCGCCAGCGCGCATAGTGCAGGGCCTCGCGCAGGGCGTTGATCCCCAGGTCTTCCCGGTCCTGGTCGGGCGGGCCGTCAGAAAACACGATTTCGCCGAACTTGCCCACCAGCCATTCGGTCAGCACCATGCCGGCCCGGCGCAGCCGGGTGTAGCGCGCATCGAGATAAAGGGTCTCGGCGGCGGCGCCTGGACAGAAACCTCGCGCCAGCCGCCGCCGTCGCGGACAAGAAAGCCCTGCGCCTCGGGCGGCCACACGCGGCCGTCGAGCATCAGGCCGCGGCGCAGCCGGCGGACATGGTTGGCGATCTGCTGCGCCACATGCTCGGACCGCGGGCAATAGGCCTTGACCTCGACGATGCCGCAGATCAGCAGCCGGGCCTCGGCCGGCAGCCGTCCCGCGTCCCGCGCCGCCGCCAGATGCGCCAGCACCCGCCCCACCTGCCGGCCATCCATCCGGGCTTCATCGCGCAGCCAAGCCTGTAACATTTGGCTGGAGGGATGGTCGCGGGCGTCCTTGACCACGTCGTCCAGCCCGGCGAAAAACAGGCGCGTCACCTCCAGGATGGTCGGCTCCGCCCGCCCATCCCCCAGCACCGCCGCCAGCCCGGCAGCGATCCTGGCCGCCATCTCCGCATCGCCGCAGAACTCCTCGATCAGGCCAATCAGGTGCGGGTGCGGAGCGCCGCAGACCAGTGCCGGCGCGGCGGACGAGACGGTGGTCATGGGGCCCCCAGGCGGGTGGCGAGGCGCTGCAGCGCCTGGGTGATCGGATGGGGATCGCCGAGCTTGCCGCGGGCGACGGGCAGGGCGGTGGCGACGAGGGCGCGGGCGCGCGGGATTTCGCCAACCTGTACCAATATGGCCGCGAAGTTGTGTATGGAGATCAGGGTGTTGGAATGGTCCTCGCCCAGCACCCGGCAGTGCACGGCCAACACCTGCTCCTGCAGCGCCCGCGCCCCGGCCAAGTCGCCTTGGGCATAATGCGTGGCGGCCAAGTTGTTCATGGAGGTCAGGGTGTCGGGATGCTCCTCGCCCAGCACCCGGCGGCAGATGGACAGCTCCTGCTCGTGCAGCGCCCGCGCCCCGGCGAGGTCGCCTTGGGCATGAAGCGTATTGGCCAGATTGTTCATGGAGATCAGGGTGTCGGCATGCTCCTCGCCCAGCACCCGGCGGTGCGTCGCCAATACCTGCTCCCGCAGAACCCGCGCCTCGGTCAAGTTGCCTTGGGCATGAAGCGTGCTGGCGAGATTGCCCATGGAGATCAGGGTGGAGGGATGGTCCTCACCCAGCACCCGGCGGCACATCGCCAACACCTGCTCCTTCAGCGCCCGCGCCTCGGCGAGGTTGCCTTGGGCATGGAGCGTACTGGCCAGATTGTTCATGGAGATCAGGGTGTTGGGATGGTCCTCGCCCAGCACCCGGCGGCGCACGGCCAACACCTGCTCGTGCAGCGCCCGCGCCCCGGCGAGGTCGCCTTGGGCATAAAGCGTGGCGGCCAGGTTGTTCATGGAGATCAGGGTATCGGGATGGTCCTCACCCAGCACCCGGCGGCACACCGCCAGCGCCTGCTCGTGCAGCGCCCGCGCCCCGGCGAGGTCGCCTTGGGCACGGAGCATGTCGGCCAGATTGTTCCGGGCGGCCAGGGTGACGGAATGCTCTTCGCCCAGCACCCTGCTTGCTCCCTGCAAAACCTTGTCGTTCAACGCGACGGCGGCAGCGTAATTCCCGCGCCGGTCTTCCAACTGACCCAGCCGGAGCAGCAGCCTGAAAGTCCCCTCATCCTCTGGCCCCTCGGCCAACGCCCGCGCATGCGCCACCCAGTACGCCAGACGCTCATGGTTGCGGATGTCCGTCACCCCCGGCATGACCTTCAGCACCTCGACCGCCGCCGCTTGCGCCAGTTCGGCCGGCGCCGGGCGGTGGACGCGGATGGTGCGGCTGACCAGGGCGTGCACCGTCACCGCGTCTCCGTCGCGGCCGGTCAGCGAGTGGCGGTCGGTGTCCTTGACGCCGAGCAGCGCGGCATCCTCGCCGAACACGCCGTCGATCAGCGGCAGCGGGATCGGCTCGACGGCCAGCAGCGAGGCCAGTTGCAGCACCCGCAGCCCTTCGGGCTCCAGGCAGTCGACGCTGTGCAGCAGGGTGGCGGCGATATTGGCCTCGTGGCCGGCGGGCAACTGGCCGGTCAATTTGGCCGCCAGATCGAGGACATCTTGCGAGCGGTCCGCCAGACGCTCCAGGAAGTGGCTGAAACCCATGCGGCCCACCGCGGCGCCGGCCACCTCCACCGCCAGGGCGTGGCGGCCAAGATCGGTGACGATGGCTGTGGCCGCGGCGTGCTCGGCTTCGGTCACGGCAGGGCGGTGCTTCAGCAGCAGCTCCACGGCTTCGGCCAGCCGCAGCACGTCCAGCCGCAGCACGTTGCCGAAGCCGTCCAGGCCGGTGCCGCGGGTGGTCACCAGGGTGCGGCCGTTGGCGCTGGGGGCCATCCACGACCGCAGATCGGCCTCGCCGGCCTGGGGCGACAGGTCGTCGACTACCCACAGATAGGCCGGCTGCGTGGTTAGGTGACTGCGCAGCAGTCCCGCCACCGCCTCGGGCCGCAGGCCTTCGACGCTCAAGCCGCAGCGTAGCGCCAACGAGAACAGCGCGTCGCTGGGCGGCTGGTTGGCCGACAGCCAGATGATGCCGCCGGGATAGGCGGCGCCGAAGCGCAACGCGTATTCCTCGGCCAGCAGCGACTTGCCGATGCCGCCCATGCCCTGGACCTGGAGGGCGTCCTTGGCCGCGGCGCCGGCGATGGCGGCGAATTTGGCGGCGGTGTTGAGGTGGCCATGCACCTGCCACAGTTCGGCCAGACGGCCGACGAAGCGGCGCCAGCCGGCCGGCCGGTTGCCTATCAGCCAGTCGGGGCGCTGCGGGCCGCGCACGGCGGCCATCGGCGTCGTCAGGGCGGCGAGCTGGGCGGTAACACGGCGGACGGTCTCGGCGATGTCGACGGCCGACAGCAGGCGATGGTCGCGCAAGTGGAACGGGTGAATGTGGTCGGGATTGGCCTCGGGATTGACCGCCATCACCCGGGCGCCCAGGGCGTCGGCGGCCATGCCGGCGAGCATGGCCGCCGTCAGCTCCCACTGGCAGGCGCGCGACTTCGGGTAGTCGGCCGAGTACCAGGCCAGCAGCAGCCTGGACTGAGCCAGCGCCTGCTCGAGGCGCGCGCTGATCGACTCACCGTCGTTGATGTCGTCCTCGTCGAGGAACACCCGCAACCCGGCCTGCCGCAGCGCCCGGCACAGGCCCATCGCTTCGGCCTGGTCGAGCCGGCGATAGCTGAAGAACACATCGTAATCCGTGATCCACCCCTGGGCTGCCGCCTGCGTCGGGGTCGTCTTCGGGTCGGCAATGACGAGACTTGTGGCGTCCATAGGCTGCACATCTGCCTCGCGAAGATCTTGACGTATCAATACTCTCGCGTTGATGTGCCTGGGTCAAGACGTAGCGGCGGCCTCCGGCGTGTCCCGATCTGTTCAATGCCGTCTTCACCCCGCCCGCATTTACTGATATCGTCGGACGAACTTCGTCAATCTGAGGGCAGCGATCATGCCGCATGTGACCTTCATCCATGGCATTGGCAACAAACCCGCTGCGGAGAAATTGCATGAGGAATGGCTGCGCAGCCTGGCGGGCGGCGGCCGTGGTCTGGACCTGCGTGCCGAGGGCGTGACCACCTCGATGGTCTATTGGGCCGACGTCATGTACGGCGAACCGGCACCCGCCGAGGACGCGATGGCCGAAGGGGTTGACGAGGCCAAACTCGAGGTGGTGGAAGGGGCTCGGACGACCGCGATCAGCGGCGCAGGCAGCGCTGCGGATGCGGCTTTCATGGCCGGCCTGGCGGCCAAGCTCGGCGGCACCCTGGCAGCGGCCACCTCGGTGTCGGCGATTGCCCCTGGGCGCACCGCGGCGCCGACGCAGGTGGAACGCATCCCGCTGCCGTGGCCGGTGAAGGAAGCGTTTCTGCAGGCCTTCCTGCGGGACGTCCACCACTACCTGTTCAACACCCGCCACAGCCCGCGGCCGGGCGTCGAATACCGTGTTCAGGACGAAATCCGCCGTCGATTCCTAGCCGATCTGGCGGCCGCTCCCAAGCACGGGCCGCATGTGGTGGTCAGCCACAGCATGGGCACGATCATCGCCTATGACTGCCTGAAGCGAGTGGCCGGCTGCCCGGCGGTGAACGGGCTGATGACCATCGGCAGCCCGCTGGGGCTGGACGAGATCCAGGACAAGCTGAAGCCGGAATGGAACCAGGCGGACGGCTTCCCCTCGGCGACGGTCGGCGGCGACTGGGTCAACATCTTCGATCGGCTGGATCCGGTGGCCGGCTTCGACCCCTTCATCGCCGACGATTTTGAGAAAGCGGGCAACCAGGTGATCCGCGACGTCGAGGAGCCCAACAGCGGCCTATGGCGGCACAGCATCGCGAAATACCTGGATGGCGCCCGGCTGCGCGACGCGCTCGCCGATCTGCTGCGCCTGTAGAAAAGGGTGTGCCATGAGCAACGGCCAACTGCCCCCGCCCCAGTTTCCGCTGGATGTGGTCTGTCATCTGCGCGACCAGGCCGCCGAGGCGATGGCTCGCATCAAGGTCAAGGGAGGGCAGGCGGTCGCCGCCGAGGCCGGAGACCTCCTCCGCAAACTCCAGGATCATCGTGAATTCGGCCTGCTGCGCGAATTGGCCGAGAGCTTGCGGCGGGACGTCGACAACCCGACCATCGCGCGCCGGCTGGCTCAGGGCCTGATCGAGAGCGGTGCCGCCAACACCGCCCTCGACGTACTGCGCGCCCTGGCCGCGGCCCTGTCCAAGGACTCGCCGGAATGGGCCGAGGCGCATGGCCTGATGGGCCGGGCGTGGAAACAGATCTTCTACGAAAAGCCCAACAAGGAGAGCGACGACGCCAAGCAGGCCCTGCGCAACGCTCTTGCGCAGTATCACATTCCCTTCGCACTCGACCCGCAGAATGTCTGGCACGCGGTTAATCTGCTGGCACTGACACGCTACGCCGCGGCCCACGGCTTGGCGGAGGTGGAGGCGGTTGATCTGCGGCAGGTGGCGACGCAGGTACTGGACACGCTCGGCAAACAGCCCGAAGACAAGCGCGACGACTGGTTCCATCCCTCGCAGGCGGAGGCCTATCTGGCCCTCGACGACCTTGACCGGGCCGTCGATCATATCCGCGCCTACGTCGCCAGCGACCGAACCACCGCTTTCGCCTTGGGCGGCACCCTGCGCCAGTTCGTCGACCTGTGGCAGCTCGACCGGCAGGGCGAGCAAGGCACGCTGATCGTCGAGGCGCTGCGCGCCGCCCTGCTGCGCAAACAGTACGGCACCGTACAGGTGTCGCCCGGCCATCTTCAGGCATTGGTCGGCTCGACCAGCCCCAGCCAGAGCCAGCTTGAAAAAATCCTCGGCCACCAGGGACCGCAGACCTTCCGCTGGTGGATGAACGGCGCGGAATGTGCTCAGTCGGTCGGCTGCATCCACGACGAGGGTCGGGGAGAACGCATCGCCACCGGCTTCGTCGTGCGGGGCGGCGACATCATCGCGCAGTTGGGCGACCAGCGCTGCCTCCTGACCAACCATCATGTCATCAGCGCCCCCGTCTGTCAGTACGGGGCAGTTCAAAGCATTCTTCCCGAAGACGCCAGCGTCAGCTTCGACGCCCTCGAGGAGGGGCGGCGTTATCGGTTCGGCCAGGTGCTATGGCAATCCTGCGAGCATGATGCCACGCTGCTCAGCTTCGCCGAGCCCGCTGACCACCTCAAGCCGCTCAAGCTGGCCGCCAATCTGCCGGTGGTGGACGGGCGTCAGTGCGTCTATGTTATCGGCCACCCCAGAGGCCGCGATCTGTCGATTTCCTTCCAGGACAACCTGCTGCTCGACCATGAAGGCCCACCCCAAGGCAACCCGCCGGATCCGAAAATCTGCCGGATCCAGTATCGCACCCCGACGGAGCCGGGTAATTCGGGCAGCCCGGTGTTCTCGGCCAGTTGGAAGGTTGTCGCCCTTCATCACGCCGGCGATGCCGAGGCGATGCCCAAGTTGAACGGTCAGCAGGGAAGCTGGCCGGCGAACGAAGGCGTCGCCATTCAATCCATCATCGCGGCGGCGCGGCAGTAGGGGGGTAGCTTTACCCCCCGGGCAGATCAGCGTCTTGTTGTGGGTGGTTGCTTGTAAGCGTACCCTATGCGCAAGCACGACCGGAAGCGCTCCCTGACGCATGACGACTTTGCCGACGATCGCCGGGTTTCAAAGCTACGCCCATGACGACTGGGGCGCTCACCCGAAGGTAGCGGCAGCATCAGCAGGCCAGTGGGCGATCGTTCATCCCCATATGGATTTGCTGGTGGAGGCGATCGGCACCCCGGAGAGCATCAGATTGGCGGCCTGCGCCTGTTACAATTCCGACGAGCCGGAGCGCACCCTGGCGCTGATTGACCGCTATCGACAGGTCACCGACGATGCGCCGATTCCTCCAACACTGCACCGCCTGCGCGCCGGGGCGCAGAAGCAGATGGGTCGCCTGCCCCAAGCATGGCGCGACAGCCAGCGGTTATCGCTGGAGACCAACGATCCGTGCGGACCCGGCCTGGGTTCTGCTGGACGACGATCCTGCCCAGTGGCAGGCTTTCCTCACCATCGCGACTGGTTCGATGCCCCCGCGGGCGCACGGGACACCCTGGAGCGGTTTCCGACCAAGTCGGATACCGCTCCAGCTTTTTATCAGCCCTCGCCGGGCGCGCTCCGCGCTCAGGTGCCGCCTCAACGGCGGCTGGAGCGTTTTCCAAGCTGATCGGAAAACGCTCTAAGAGAGACCATCCTGTCGGCTGCGTCAGGCCGGGAGCGGCTCCGGGTGATCCAGACCGTCACCGCGTCGTGCCAACATTTTCTTCTATCGCGGTGTACGCCCGCGCGCTGGCTACCTCAGGTAGCGGTACACCATGGCAAGGTCGCACCGCGCCGGTATGTTCGCCCCCCAGTCACGCCAGTCGCCCCGCGACCGCGACAGATCGTGGCAATCGCTCCCCGCGAATGCCACCAGCCGGCGCGAGCGGGCATGCGATCGCAACCCGGGTTGCCGGCCTGACGGCAGATGATAGACTTCAAGCCCGCTTGCCCCCAGCGTCACCGTCCAGTCCACGATGCGCCGGGCATGGGGCCAGGACCAGCCATAGCGGGCGGGATGGGCCAGGCCCCACAAGCCACCCGTTGTTGCGAGGGTGCGGGCGACCAAGCGCAGTCTTGGGAACGAAGGCAATGTGCCGGTCCGGATCAGGGTGCGCTCGGCCTCGCCGATGGCGGCCCGCAAGCTGTCGGCCGGCCAGCCGAAAGCCTGCGCGCCGGCCCGCTCCAGCAGGCACGTCGCGACCCCCGCCGCGGGCGGCACGCCGTCGGCGCGGCAGGTGCGAACCAAGGCTTCCTTGCGCTCGGCGCCGAGAGCCAGCAGACCGGCAATCAGCTCGAACCGGCGCGCCTTGACCCAGTGGCAGCGCTCGAGCAGCCGCCTGAACGCCGGATGCCGCCATGGGCGCCCCCGTGCCGCCAAGTCCGGGAAATAGCACAGAATGTGGATTTCCCGATGCGGTGCCCGGTCCAGGCTGCATGTGATCTCGACACCCGCCGTCAGCCAGCGCGGCCGATACGCCAGCCGATCATGGAAGGCCGTGGAGTCATGGTCGGTCACCGCGATCCGCGCCGGAACCCCAGACGCTGCGAGCCGGACCACTTGCCGCCTGGTGCTCCGGGCGTCCGGGGAGAAATGGCTGTGGAGGTGGAGATCGAGCATGGCGGCGTCAGTCGGCGGGCCCTACGATCAGGTCATCAGTCATGACTCAATCTCCTCCCCGAGGCCGTTCGGCCAGTTGATCCATTGCCGCACATGCGCGGCATCCCCGAACAGAACATGCTTGGTCGCGGTCAGACTGCGCACGGCCATGCCGACCCTGCCCGCCAGACGCTCCAGTGATCGCCGCGAGAAAATGCTGACATGCCCGTTGCGCGGGGCGACGTATCGCCAGTTGAGTGGACAGGCGCATTGTTCCTGCAAAAGGTGGGTCGACAGGATGATGATGCCGTCGTCACTCAGGCGCGAGCGCAGGTGAGAGGCGAGGGCGATCGGGTCGGTGGCATGTTCCAGCACTTCGAACGCCACCACCAGATCAAACCTCCCCACACCGGGGTCTCCGATGCTGCCTGAGAAGGGATCCTCGCCAGCGATGCGCTCGACCCCAAAGCCGCTCATCAGTTCCACCAACTTTCCGTTGCCGCAGCCATAATCAAGAACTGAGGGGCTGCCATGAAGCAACCCTTGCAACCACTTGGCATTCCTTTGCGGTCGGGCGTCAGGATAGTCCGGATCCACCTGCAAGTAGTCCTCATTGTAAATCAAAGCGGCAACGGCGGAAGCCGAAAATTTATCCAAAAATCGAGAGAAGAGAAAGCCGCATTCCTCGCATCCCCAGTAAGCCACCTCAAGATCTCCGCCGTGCAGCAGTTCGTGGGCATGCGCGTTCTTCGTAAACGGGAGCAGACCCAACGGACGACATCGAGAACAGCAAATCTTGCATGACACCTGAGCGTATGGCCTGCCGAGGCGACAGGATGCAGCCTCTAGTCCGCGGTATTGCATGGTTATTCGATCTCTGGTACGGTCGCCCGCAGCGTATAACTTATAATTATGAGTCTTCTTCCCGCTCTCGGCTCCGAGAGGAACCAATGCCTAAGGAATGGCGCGGGAGGCTGAGGATGGAGAAATGGGGCGGACGACAGACGATGAGGTGTGCGAGAAGATTCGTGCGTTGCGGACACCGGATGATTTCTCACCGGACAAGTGGCGGGAATTCCAGGATCTCGTCATCTGGCTGCTGAGACGCTGGTATGAACCGCGTAGGATCGAAATAAAAAACCAGGAAAAAGAAGGCCCCGATGGCGGCAAGGACGCTTATTTCGAGGTGCGCTTTCTTGAAGACGGACCCGAGGCGCTTGGCGTCGACGTGAAGTGCTGGTTTGAAGCCAAGGCTCGAAAAAGGGCGATCGGCCACGCCGCCTTCGGCCGGACGTTCATCGCCGCCTTACTTGAATGTGTCAACAAAGTCGTCGTTATCTCCAATCAGCATTACACGGACGGCTTCCGCCAAGACATGGCCGCCTTGGCGAAGACGCGGGGCCTGGTCACCAGCCTGATCGACGGCGAGGAGTTCCTGGCGCTGCTGCGGGAACAATGCCTGTCCCCGCCTCGGCATGCCGTGCCCCGGTCGGCCGATTGGCCGGCGGACGTCGAGCCGCGCGTCGATGGTCTCGCGATCACGGCCGGGCTGACCACTGGACCCGGTGCTTCGACCGGTGAGGCCGGGCAGATCATCGAACTCAAGGATAATAGCACCTGCTGTCTGTGCGTCGACGTCGAGGCGACGCGGGTTGGCCGGATGCGGGTCGACGCCTCGGTTACAGTGCGGCCCGGATGCGGCGTGCGGGTCGGCCGGAATTCACGCCAGCAGATCCTTGAACTGGCGGGCACAGCGCGGGGTCGTCTGGTGATCCCCCTTGACATCGGGAATGCGGGCTCGTTTCGCTTGGGCAAGGACATCATGCTGGTGATCGCGTGCGCAGCCGCCCCCCTGCCCATGCAATTGGGCTGCGACACCGTGCAGCGCACCATTCCACTGGCCCATCATCTGCCGGTTAGCCAGAGCACGGTTTTGCGCCGGCTCGAGCGCGTCGTCGGAGACTGGCTGGGCGATCAGGTCGTCCGGCCGGCCGTGCTGGTTGCTCCCGGCGGGGTCGGCAAGAGTAACCTGATCGGAAAAGCCAGATCCTTTTGGTTCGACGCGGAACCGGCCGAAATCATGGTCGACGGCGCCACCAGCGACACGCCGGAACGCCTGTTCGCGGCCATCTTACGGCCGATCTTCCCCTCAATCGGCAGTCTCGACTTCAACCGGGCGCTCCGCCAGAGCCTTGTTGCCTGGCTGGTGGCGCGCGGCGCCACCGTGCCGGATGCCGAGGGCTTCGCCGACACGATCTTTCGCGCGGACGCGGCAAAACACCAGACGGTCACCCCGGTCCACGCGGAGATCCTGGCCAATGTGCTGCTGTTTTCGGCGAGCCGGAGGAAAACCGTGCTGATCGTCGAGAACTTGCATCGCCTCTCGCCGACCGCGCGCGGCTTGCTGGCGCGAACCTTCGACACGCTGCACGAGCGCTCCTCGGCTAATCTTCTCATCCTGGCGGCAACCAGGCCGCCAGGAGAGGCCCCCGTCGGCAGACGCGGGGGCGGCCTGTCCGTCGCTTTCGACGAAGTCTTGCGCACCGTCGAAACGCTGCCGCTCGAGCTGCCCAGCGAGACCGATGCCATGACGATGCTGCGCGAGGCCGTTGCGGGGCTGAACGACGGGGACGCGCGTAACGTCATTCGCCAGGTCGGCCGCAGCCCTTTCAATCTCAAGGAAGCAGTACTGTTCCTGCAGGCCAAGGGGGAAATCACGGCGCTGGCGGAAGGTTCCGGGCGCTATCGGGTCGCCGACGGCCGCATCGCCCATCGCAGGATCCTCGGCGGCGAGGCCGAGTTGGAGGATGCCACCCGAAAGCGCCTCGGCCTGCTGCGCCAGCGCTGGCAGAAACAGGCCGCCTGGCTTGAGGGCTTCCTCGTTGCCGCCGCCGTCTTGAACGAGCCGTTCGATCCTCGGCTCTGCCTGTCCGCCGCCCGCGGACCAAAGGCATTGCCCGCCGCTTTGCGCCGGGAACTCGTCCTGTACGATGTGCTGGCCAGCCGCGGCGCCGGGCTGTATGGATTGAGCCATGACCTGATCGCCGAGAGCTGCCTGGCGGAGACCGATCGCCTACTGGCGGCTGACATTGCCGGCGCGCTGTTGTCCCTCTTTGACCGGCAGGAGCTTGCGCCGGATGTCGCTGTCCGCGCTGACAACCCTGAGCAGATTGCCGCGACGGCGCCGTTCCGGCAGGCGAAGCTCGCTCTGATTGCCGGCCAAGCGGAACGCTGCGACATGCTCGCCGCCACCGCCGCCCGCGAGGCGGAAAGCCGCTCACGGTTCCTTGACGCAGCCCTGTCGCATTTCTTGCGAGTCAACGCGGTGGACCCGATCATGGCAGTCGATTGGATCCTGCCGATCCGGATTTTCGAGGCCACGCTCGCTGATCCCGGCGTCGAGCGGTTCGGGCGGTCGCATGCCCCGATCGGCACCGGCCGGGGGGCGGCGGCTCTCGTGCTGGACCGACTGGCCGCGGCCTCCCGCTGCCTTCTGCAAGCCGGGGTGGTCGACAACGATGCGTTCGCGAATCTCCTGACCGAGGGCGTGATGCTGGCCAGGACACAAGGGTTCCCCGCAGAACGGGCCACCTTCCGCGGCATGCAGGCCCGTCTTGCCTTGGAGGTCGAGGATTTCCGCGCCTGTCTTGCCGCCTGCGGGGAAGCGATGGCAGACCTTTCCGGGCTGGGTCCGGTCGAGCGAGCCGCGGTCCAGGACGACGAGTCGACCGTGCTATGCAGCATCTGCCTGGCCCACCGCCACCTTGGCGATCATGTCTCGGCGCATGCCGCCCTGGAAACCTTCGTCACCTTTGAGCGACGGACCGGCCGGCTGCCGCCCGGCACCCTGGAATGCGTGAGGCTGGCGCTGGATGGCTACATCGATTTTTACGCCGATCCACAGTTGACCTACGAGAAGTGGGCGCGCGCTGCGGATGGGCTGGAGGAGCGGAACGATGCGCTGATGATGGAATACCTGATTGGCAGCGGGTATATCAGCCTGTTGACGGACCGCATGGCCGAGGCGGAGGATCGCCTGAACAGGGCCGGCATAATTGGCAAGAACACCCAGGCCTATAGCCAAACCTCACGCCTGCACCTCAACCTAGCCAATCTCGCCCTAGTGCGGCGCGACGGGGATACCGCCGTCGCCCACGCCAGCGAGGCCTGGATCAAGGCATCGGGCCTGCGCAACCTGCGCCGGGAGCTGCGGGCCGAAGCGACCTATGCCAATGCGATGGAGGCCATCGGCAACCTCGATAACGCTAGGCACCACGACATCAGGGCGATGAGCCTCTTGCGGCGGCGGGCGGACGCAGAAAGGTCTCTGGGCCACCACGCGCCCTGGATGCGGCAACGCCATGTCATGCCCGCGGTCAACGCCCGGCTCCGCGAGCGGCGGCGGGGCGGCCCCCCCGCCGACTCGCTCTTCCGTTGCTTCACCGAGATCGAAATCGGGGTTATCGACACCCTTGCCGATCAAGTCGTGACGGCGGCGCTTTCCGGGCCGCTGGGCTATCATTGCAAGGCCATCGGACCACGCCTGCCGCGGTTCATCGTGACCGAATAGAGCGGGCGAAGCGCACGGCCTCCTGAGTATCCCCGAGCGTCCTGATCCATAGCGGGTTGCGCTGATCGTCCCCCAGACAGGCGTCGGCGAGAGCGGCGTAGATCGCAAGCACCACCAGCCAGATCACGCCGAGAAGGGCCTCCCGATCATCCTGCTCCGCCGCCGCCACCCTTTTGCTGCAGGACGCCAGGGTCAGCCGCCCCGGCGCGAGGAAGCGCCAGAATATCTCGACCGCCCGGTTGTAAGGGCCGAAGCGCCAGGCCAAACGGGACAAATCGTCCCCGAGCATGCCCGCCCCGGCGGCCTCGGCACGGGGGAAGAGGAAACCGCTCAGTCGCGGCGCCACGACGCACAAGGGGCCGGCGGCCTGGCACAGGGCGGCCGCGTGCGTGATGGCGGCGTGCAGGTTCAGCGGCACGGGCCACAAGCGGGCCTGAAGGCCCAGCAAAATCCGGCTCAGCTCGGCCTGAGGATGGATTGGGGTGAAAAAAGCGCTCCCGCCCATGGGGGCGTTAGCCATCACCGATGCCTGATCGAGAGCCCGCAGTCGGTCCGTGCCGGGCGCCGTCTCCATATCGCGGAGAGCGGCAAGCAGCCCGCCGCACCCGCGTTCGTCCCGCCATGCCGGCAGTTCGGCCAGCGGCCGAGTTTCTTTCCGCCAGAGAAGCAGTCCCGCCTGGGCGCAGGCGGCAAGCAAGCGCGGTTCGGGCATCTGGCGGTCCGCCCAAACCGCCTCGCCGACGCGGCCGCCGACTTGAGCGTTGCTTGGCGTGCGCAGGTCCAGGGGGAAAAGAACCTCGAAGATGCCGGGACGGTCGAAGTGCCGGACGGCCGTGAACTCACAACCCTCTCCCGCCAGGTCGGCGATCAGCGGGAACAGGGCAGCACCGTGGCTTAGGCACTCGAGATCGAGGCCGCTGAGCGCGCGCAGTGTCCCGACCATCTCCCGCGTCAAGTCGGCGATCATCTGCTCCAGCGGCGGGATGACTTCGACTGGTGCAGCCGGAAGATCGGCGATCAGGGCGGCATGCCGGGCGTAAACGGCTTCGGCCGAAAAGACAGAGCGCACCCAGGCCTGACCGGTGGCGCCATGAAACCGCCCCAGGGCAGGGCAGCGCAGGTAACTCGCCAGGATGCCGGCCAGGGCCACGGGATCGTCGATGGCGCATTGCAGGCCGGTGGCGCCCGGAACGACGGTGTCGAGAAATCCGCCGACGCGCGTGGTCACGATCGGGCAGCCGCACGCCATGGCTTCCAGGGGCACCAGGCCAAATTGCTCGAACCGCGACGGCGCGACCGTCACCAGGGCGCGGGCGTACAGCTCCGCCAAGCCGGCGTCCTCGACTCGTCCCCACAGATGCAAGCGACCTTGGCGCATCAAAGAACGGAGGCTGGCCGAGGCCGCGACCCACCGTTCGAGATGTTCGACATCGGCCCGGTCACCACCGACGACCCAAAGCCGCGCAGGTGGACCGGCGGTGTGCCGTTCAAGGATCTCCAGGCTTGTGAACAACGTCGACAGCCCCTTGGCGGAAGCCGTCGGCCGCCCCACGAACAAAATCGGCCAGGGGGCGGGGTCTCGGCTGAAATGTGCCGAGGTCCAGCCCATTGGGAACGACGGAGACGTTTCGGGGGTCAATTCCTTCATACAGAGCAAGCATGTCCTCCCGTTCCGAACGCGCAGGCACGACCAGAAACGAGGCATGCCGGAAGAGACGATCCTCGCAGGCCAGCCAAAGTTCCGAGACCTTGTCGGTATCCTCGCCCCGCTGCAGACGTGCACGCCCCAGGGCTAGCACGTAATGAATGTGCGGGCACGGAAACGCCTCGCAGCGCAGGACCGCCTCGCCAGAAATCCAGTTGTAGCTGACCACCCGGTCCTCATCCGACAGGGACCAGCCCCCCGCCAGCTCGGCAAGCCGTGATGCCAGCGATGTCAGGTGAGCGGCCACATCATAATACGGCAAGACTTCTACCGGTCCCACGGCGAGCCTGTGAAGATCCGCATAGCTCCCCAAGACATCGCGGTCAGGTTTTTGGGGATGGTCCAGACGCGTAACGAAGGTGACGCGAATTCCCTGACGCACCAAATGCCGGCCAAGGTCGCAGATGAATCGGTGCGATCCCCCGTGTCCACCTTCTCCCGGAGGATCGAACGGGTCATCAGTCAAACACACGACCACCACTCTCATCATTGCCCGCCGGATAATTATAAGTTATCCATCCAAGCCGGCTGGATTGGATGCTATTATGAGGAGTTTTTAATATAAATCAATCGCCTGATAGTGGTTGCGACAATCTGTTTCCCGAACTGCCCTGCGGAACGCCGAAGGGGGGACATACAGTCCTGCCGCCTTTCTGGAGAAGCGCAAGACCCTGCTGGAAGCGCTTGCAGCCGAGATCCAGACCCAGGGGTGCGGACCTGGCTGGGTGAGCAGAAGGAGGCGCTCGACCACTGGATTGCCGAGGAACGCAAGCGCGAGAGGCCGGGGGAGGAAAGCTTCGAATAGAGCGGATGTCGTCTGGCGCCGATCGTCTATTCCTGCTGACCCCATGCTCACCTACCCGTTGAGAAAGTCTTTTTCGACTTTCACGATGCACAGGCGGTAGGATATGAAGGTTGGATGCGAACGCGTGAGTGAGCGGTATGGCACGAACCACCACGGACATCCGGCTGTTCATCATCTCTGATCTGCATCTTGGCGGTTGCGCCGATGCCGCAGGCCGCCCTGGATCACGGTTGTTTTCCGCGCAGGCCGCCTTGGCCGACTTCATCGACTGGGTGTGCGCGCAAGGGACGGAAAGCGAGGCGGTCGAACTGGTCGTCAATGGCGACATCGTCGATTTCCTGGCCGATGATCCCGCCGAGGACGGCCGCCTCCACGCCCGCATCTTCAGCGGCAACGAAACCGAGGCCATTGCGACGCTGGAGGCGATCCGCCACACCAACGCGGCGGTCTTCGAGGCCCTGGCCCGCTTCCTGGCGGCGGGGCATCGGCTCACCCTGCTGCTGGGCAACCACGACGTGGAACTGTCGCTGCCCGGCGTGCGGCGGCATCTGGAGACCTGCCTGGATGCTCAGGGCCGCGACCTGAAATTCGTCTATGACGGCGAGGCCTATACGGTCGGCCGGGTGCTGATCGAGCACGGCAACCGCTACGATCCCTGGAACTTCATCGACCATGACGCGCTGCGGCGGGAACGCTCGGTGCGATCGCGTGGCGAGGCCGGTCTGGCCACGGAACAGGAGCACTTGCGCTTCGTGCCACCGGCCGGGACTTTGCTGGTGATCCATTTCCTCAACCGGATCAAGCGGCATTATCGTTTCGTCGATCTGCTCAAGCCGGAAGACGAGGCGGTTCTGCCGCTGCTGATGGCGCTCAGCGAGGGAGAATGGTGGAGGCGCCTCGACGATATCGTGACCTCCACCACCGTAGCTCGGCGCCGTATGCCGTGGCGGTTGCAGCGGCTGGTCCAGACAGCCAAGGATCGCAATCTGGCGGGACAGACGCCGGACGTGCCAGCCTCTCTGGCGGACCTGGCCCAGCGTCTTGGCCTTGATAAGGCCCTGTTCCGGGTATCGAGCGGGAGAAATCTGGCCGGCGGCGGGATCTGGACGCCATGGCAGGCGGTCACGAACAGCATCCAGATGGGTGCGCTGGCGCTGGGATTCGCTGACCGGAATGGGGAGCCCTTCCGGCGGCTGCACGAGGCCCTGATCCGGCTCAACCTGACCGATGACAGTTTTCGTCTGGATCAGGAAAAGGAGCAATATCTTGATCCGGCGCGCGAACTGATCGATCAGCGGGAGTTCCAGGTGGTGGTGTTCGGCCATACCCATCTGCCGAAACAGGTGCCGGGCCGTCTCGATCGCGGGTTTCGGACGTGCTACATCAACACCGGCACCTGGGCCGACGTGATGCGCCTGCCGCCAGCCGTTCTCGAGCGCAACGAGACGGGACAGACCGCAGTCGCGCAGTTCTGCGAGGCGCTGCAAGCCAATGACCATGCCCGCTATGTCCAGCGCTATCTGGCTTACGCGGAAATCCTGGTGCGCGATGGCGTCACGCGGCAAGCTGATCTGCGATTCTGGTGCGGCGCGGGGCGGGAGCGGGAAACGGACTTGACCGGGTATCCGGGATGACGGCCAGCGGACCGGTTCTCCGCGATGACCAATGGAACAGACTCATCGTCCGGGCTGAGCATCGGTCCCTGGGTCTCGACAACACGCCGGAAATTCGTGCAGGCACGGCGTTTTTCATCACACCGACCCGCCTGTTGACCGCCGCCCATCTGGTCGATCCCGATCCCCTGACGGCGGATATCCGCCGCCTCCGGGAACGAGAGGACGCGGCCAAGGCGTGCAAGGTCCATCTGGATCTCGACACCGGCGAAGTCGAGGCCGCGGTGGTCGATATTGATCTGACCCTGGACGCCGTGCTGCTGGAAATCCCGACCGGCGCTGCCGTGACGCCGCCGCGCCTGCTCGACCTGGATAACGCCGCGATCCGCATGCAACGCTGGTGGTCGCGAGGATATCCCAGCACGCGCGGCGAGGGCAAAACCCTGACCATGTCTGGAACCGTCAGTAATGCGTCCAATAGGCTGAACCTGGACGACGTTAGCGTGACGACCATCGAATTGTCGCGCAGCCAGGGCACCCACGACCCCCATGGCTATTCGGGGGGGCCGGTCATTCTGAAAATGCCAGACGGCAAGGAATGGATCATCGGCCTGGTGCGCAGGAAGCATGATGACCCTGACGTGATCTGGGCCAGTCCGATCCATCTGGTCGCCCGGCGGTTTGCCACGCACGGACCCATAATGCTTGAGTCGTTGGCGCCTCCCTCGTCGGCCACGGCCTTCCTCCGGCTGACCCTGTGGCGACAGGGATCGGACCGGCTGTGTTGGCACCACGAACCGCCCGCTCCCGACTTCGGCCCGTGGTGGAACCTGCGCAGCGACCGGCGTGGCCAGCTTGTCCTCAACTTTTCGCCTTTCGACGAACCGGCGCTGGTCAGTGCCATCGGCCGCCTCGCCCTGCATGGCGGCCTCGCCCGGATCGCCGGCCGCGACGCCGCTGCATGGCGGACGCGCATCGAGAAAATGACCAAAGACGGCCTACCGGTGTCTGGCGACAAGGCCGAGACCCATGTTGCCGCCATGACCTTTGACGATACCGCTTCGCCGCCGGTCACCCCTGGCGCCCCGGAGGTCGTGACGGCTGAACTGGCTCGACAGATCCACAGGGATCTGGATCAAGAGACGTTGAAGCACTTGAACGAGGTGGTGGCCCGGGTGCTGGAAGGCGACCGCACGCTGACAAAATGGCGGATTGAAGATGATCTCGCCGCAGCTATGCGCGAAATCTGGGAGAACTGGTTCCGGGCGCTCGAAATGGATCAACCAACGCTGCGCGCCTTTCTGAAGCTGTTGTTGCAGGCCGGCAGGCCCGACCGGCGGCTTCCCGACCACCCCCCGGTCTGCCGCCGGACCTGACGGTAGCCTGGAGGGATATTCTGTTCAAGGCCACCGAGGCCAGCGAACAAACCGCCGCTGCCCTGATTGCCGCCCTGGAAAAATATCAATGACACCGCCGATTTACCTGCGCCGCATTGCCTGCGAGAACTTCCGGGTCTTCGGCCGCGCCTTCGCCCTTGATCTACCGGGGCCGGGAGCGACCATCATCACCGGGGCCAACGGTCTGGGCAAGAGTTCGCTGCTCGACGCCATCGAATGGGGTTTGACCGGTGTTGTTACCCGACTGTCGAAGGCGCCGGGCTATGATGCGGCATCGCCGTTGCTGCGCCGCGATGGCAGCCACTCCGGCCCCACCGTCAAGCTCACCTTCGACCCTGAGAATTCGGTCATCGAGCGCAAGGCGCGCGGCGGAACCGCGGCGGACGTTGTTCGCCTGCTGCGCCACCCGGACTGGACGGCGGAAATCACCGACCTGGGGCCTCATCTGCGCCTCACTCATTTTCTCGGCCAGAATGCCCAGACCCGCCTGCTGTTCCGCCCCGAGGAGGACCAGTGGAAAGAAATTCATTCGGCCACGGGCTTGCCCTACTTCAACCTGATCCGGGCTCGCCTGGGCGACGGGACGACACGCGGGTTTACGAGCATTATCGGAAACCTCGAGCAGGATATCGAACGTCTCAAGGAAGCGATCCACAATCTTCATTCCGGCACCCAGCGGCGGGATACTCTGATCAGCGAAGCCCAAGCCGGCCTGCCGGCAACGCCCGAGATGGTCGGCGAGCGGTGCCGGGCCATGCTCGCCGCCATCGCTCCGGTCATCGGTGATGCGGCGGAGGTGCCGGACGCTCCGGGCGAAAGGATGACTTTCGTCGCGGGCCGGCTCGACGAAGCCAGGGCCGCCATCGCGCAGCGTCTGGCGTCCCTGCGGACCGGAGACGGACTGGTCGACGGCCGCCGCGCGGTCGAGCGAAATCTGGCGGAAGCCATGGCCAGGGTCGCGACCATCGAGACGGCGCTGACCGAACGGCAGGCGCGGCATATCGAGATGCTGGGGCAGCGGGCGCTCTTGGCGAAGACAGCGGAAGCACTCCGCCAGCAGCTTGCCACGGAGCAAGCCGGGCTTGAGCGATGGCAAGAGGTGGCTGCGGCTGCCGCCGGGTGGCGCCGCGCGACGGCCGCCCTTGCCGCCCGCGACACGGACATCGTCACCCTGCGCGGCCAGGAGGCGACGGCGCAGCAGCAAATTTCCGACGCCCGACAGGGGCTGGCGCGACGCCAGGTCTTGGACGGACAGCGCGAGGACATCGGGCAGGCCATGGTGCGGACCACGGCGCGGCTCGAGGAATGGGCCGCCTGCCAGGAGCAGCAGCGGCTCACCGCGGCAGAAGCGCCACATGAGAACGATCTGAAGCAGCGCCTTGACACCGCCGAGGCGACGGTTGCCCGTCTCGACACCGACCGGACGGCTGCGGCCGGCCGTCTGGCCGATATCCAAGGGCAGGTGCGGGTTGCCGAACGGGATGCGGAGGAGCTTGGCGGTCTGATCGCGGCGCTGGCGGCCCATATCGAGCATGACACGCCGAAGTGCCCGCTCTGCCTCACGCCCTTTGTCGCGGGGAAACTCCGCGAACAGGTAGACCTCGCCATCGGCAAGGCCGACGAGGTGCTCGCCGCGCTACGGCAGGCGGAGGCGTCCTGTCGCAAAGACCATGACGCGATCGCCGCCGCCCTCGAGATGGCGCGGCGCCAGCAGAGCGCCGTGACCCAGGCGCTGGCCGAGTTGCGCCAACGGCGGTCCGCCGCCCAGCAGCGCATCGACGCCCTGCTTCGCTCTATGCCGGGGGCCAGCGGCCTGGAGGAGGCCGGTGCGACACTGCGCGATGATGTCGCGGCCTTACGCCAGCAGGACGCGGCGACGACCCTTGAACAGGCAAGTCTGGCGACGCTCGAGGCTCTGGCCGCCACGGTGCGGATCGCGCAGGAGCAGTTGCTCGCCTTGACCCAGCGGCTGAAGGAGGCATTGGCCGGCCGGGATCGCGCCGCCGCCGACCGCGACGCCTGCCTCCAGGTGTTCCAGAAGCATCAGATGCCACCCCCCGAAGGCGAAACCGACAACTTTGCCGCAGCCCTGGCCGCCGCACAGGCCACCCTGGGGAAGGCGGACATCCGACACTCCGAAGCGCGGCGGCGCCTGGCGTCCCACAACGATCTGATCCAGGACATCCGGCAGACGGTTGCGGCGGCCGAGGCTGATCTACAGGCCGGACGATCGGTCCGCGATGGTCTCGTCTCCGAGTTGGCTACGCTGGGTGAGCTGTGGAAGGGCCTGGCGCTGGCGGGCAACCCCGATGCCGCCACGCTGCGATCGGCCATTGCCGAGGCTGAAAGCAGCGAAACGCGCTTGGCGGTACTGGCGGAGCAATTGGAAAATCTGCGCCAGGATCATCATCGCTGGCTGGCCGCCGGCAAGATCAAGGACATCGAAGACCAATTGGCCAGCCATTGCGCGGCGGTGGGCGTTGCCACCGTTGACGAGGCTGTCGCTGACCTTGAGAAAAAATTGGCCGACGTGCAGGCCAAGTTCAAGACTGCCCAGCGCGCCCGCAGGCTGGCGGGGACTTTGTCGACCCGAATGAGAACGGAAATCACCGCGTTCGAAGACAATATCCTGGACCCTTTGAACGACCGGTTCCTGGCCTTCAGCCGCGCCCTGTCGACCTCCGGCGACCTCGTTCCCGATGTCAGCAGCCGTAGCCATATGCGCAAGAAAGGGGTGTGGTGGGGTGTGAAGGTTCTGCGGGACGGTGCCGACGGCGGCGCCAGCGTGCCGGCGCACCAGCGCCTGAGCGAAGGCCAGCTCGCATCCCTGGCCCTGAGCTTCCTGATGGCCGCCAGCACGACCCATCGCTGGTCGCGTTGGCCAGCCCTGATCCTCGACGACCCGCTCCAGCACAACGACCTGGTCCACCTTGCCGCCTTCACCGACCTGATCCGGCGGCTGATTCAGGAAAAGGGCTATCAGGTAATCTTGTCCACCCATGACCAGGCAGAGGCCGACTATCTGTTTCGCCGGCTGCACAGCGTCGGAGATGGCGCCACCCTGTGCACCCTGCTGGGGACGGGCAGCGACGGGGTCGAGTGCCGGATCCGGCATCGACCTTGAGACGTGGCGCCCACGCGTTGATGGCTATCCGCCGCTTGCGGTCACGCCGGTCGAGTCGAGCGACATGTAAGCGATGACGCAGCCCCTTTATCCCCTCAAAAGGCTTGACGACCGAGGGGGTATAAGTCTATTAATCCAGTAGACCAACAAGGAGAACGACATGCGCCTGACCCGCATCGCCGCCGCCGCCGGCCTCGCCGCCGCCCTTGCCGCAACCAGCTTCGCCAGCGCCGTCGCCGCCGAGGTCACGCTGCTGAACGTGTCCTACGACCCGACCCGCGAGTTCTATGCCGAGTTCAACGCCGCCTTCGCCAAGAAATGGAAGGTCCAGACCGGCGATACGGTGACGATCAACCAGTCGCATGGCGGCTCGGGCAAGCAGGCGCGTTCGGTGATCGACGGCCTGGAGGCCGATGTGGTCACCCTGGCACTGGCCTACGACATCGACGCCATTGCCGAAAAGGCCAAGTTGCTGCCGGACAACTGGCAGTCGCGGTTGCCCGAGAACAGCGCACCCTACACTTCGACCATCGTCTTCCTGGTGCGCAAGGGCAACCCGAAGAAGATCAGGAACTGGGACGATCTGGTGAAGCCGGGTGTCCAGGTGATCACGCCGAACCCCAAGACCTCGGGCGGGGCACGCTGGAACTATCTGGCGGCCTGGGGGTTCGCGCAGAAGGCGTCGGGCAATGACGAAGCCAAGGCCAAGGAGTTCGTCGCGGCGCTGTTCAAGAACGTGCCGGTGCTGGATTCCGGGGCGCGCGGTTCAACCAACACCTTCGTTCAGCGCGGCCTGGGCGATGTGCTGCTGGCCTGGGAGAACGAGGCGGTGCTGGCGATCCAGGAACTGGGCAAGGATGCCGGGTTGGAAATCGTCGTCCCCTCCGTCAGCATCCTGGCCGAGCCACCGGTGGCGGTGGTCGACACGGTGGTCGACCGGCACGGTACCCGCAAGCTGGCCGAAGCCTATCTACAGCATCTCTATTCGCCGGAGGGCCAGGAGCTGGCCGCCAAGCACCACTACCGCCCCCGCGATGCCGCCGTACTGGCCAGGTTTAAAAAGGACTTCCCGGATGTCGCCCTGTTCGACATCAGCTTTTTCGGCGGCTGGAAACAGGCGCAGACCAGGCATTTTGCCGACGGCGGCACCTTCGATCAGATCGCCGGAGGCAAATAGCACCATTTCGCCAATGAAGTGACCTTCATTGGCACGCCCTCGCCGGGCGCGCTCCGCGCTTGGCCGCGACCGCAATGGCGGCTGGAGGACCGGCGCAGAAATCAGGTGCCGGCTCAGAGGTTGTCCAGAAATAAAACCAAGTGATTCAAGCACATTGTTCGTCACCCCGCTTTCGCGCTACGGTATGTGCACAACTCGGTTTGTTGGGGTGCAACATTTTGACTCGGCCATAAGTATGGATTCCCCGGCACGGTGGGTTCGTGATTCTTATGAGGGCGCGCTCGCTGCCGGGGGTGCTCATGGTGATGGCTCTGGGACGATTTGGGGATCTGCGCCTCAATAAAGGGGGCGCTGCTCCTCGAACGTATGCTGCAATTGGGAACCGCCTGCCTTCGCCGCTTGGCGCAGCCGATCCTTGGCACGCGCCGTATCCCCTGATTGAACTTGGCGAGCCGAACCCGCCAGAAGGCGCCGAGCCGGTGGTTTGGCGTCTTCTCACCACGCATGTCGCGACCGACGCGGCCGACGCTTGGCAAATTGTCGACTGGGACAGGATGCGCTGGCTGATCGAACAGTTCTTCCGCACGGTAAAAAAAACAGGGCTTTCAGATTGAAGACAGTCAAATCGAGACTTCGGACAGCCTTCTCAAGCTGGTGCAATCATCGCTCGTGCTGCTGTGGTCACTGTGCAATTGAAACAGGCGCGCGATGGACTCAGCACGTTGCCGGCGCTCCTGGTCTTTTCCGCCGCAGAGTTCGGCCTCCTCGAAGCGCTTAACCAGAATTACGCCAAGCCCACCCCGTCACGCTGCAACCCCCACCCACCTCATAGCCTGGCCTGGGCGTCGTGGATCATCGCCCGACTCGGAGGCTGGACCGGTTATACCGGCAAGGCCCGACCGCCCGGTCCTATCACCTTCAAAAACGGGCCTCGATATCCTCAAAAGTATGGCTCGCGGCTGGGAACTCCGAGATGTGTACATACCGTAGCGCGAAAGCGGGGGGTGACGAACAATGCGCTTGAATCACTTGGTTTTATTTCCGGACAGCCTCTCACGCATCCGGATCGGTGGCGTTCGGGAAGAATAGCGGCTCACCGCCGATCTGGTAGTTGGCAATGGCGTCCTGGCCCTCCTTGGAGATCAGCCAGTCGATGAAGGTCTGGCCGAGTTCGGCCTTGACCTGGGGGAATCTGGCCGGATTGACCAGGGCGACGCCGTACTGGTTGAACAGGGCCTTGTCGCCCTCGACCAGGATCTCGAGGCTGCCGCGGTTCTTGAAGTTCAGCCAGGTACCGCGGTCGGCCAGGGTGTAGGCGTCCATGGCGGAGGCGGTGTTGAGCGTCGGCCCCATGCCCGAGCCGGTTTCCTTGTACCAGGCGCCCGAGCCGGTGGTGGGGTCAATGCTGGCCGATTTCCAGAAGCGCAACTCGGCGGCGTGGGTGCCGCTCTTGTCGGCGCGCGAGGCAAAGGGCGCCTTGGCGGCGGCGATTCTGGTCAGGGCGGCGACGGTGTCCTTGCCGCCCTTGATGCCGGCCGGATCGGCTTTGGGGCCGACCAGGATGAAGTCGTTGTACATCACCGGGATGCGCTTCACGCCGTAGCCCTCGGCGATGAATTTCAGCTCGGCGGCGCGGTCATGGACAAAGATGACGTCGGCGTCACCGGCCTGGGCGGTCTTGATCGCCTGACCGGTGCCCTGCGCCACCACCCGCACCTCAATGCCGGTCCTGGTGGTGAACAGCGGCAGCAGAGCGCCGAACAGGCCGGATTGCTCGGTCGAGGTGGTGGAGGCCACGGTAATGAACTTGTCCGCCGCGGCGGCGGGAGTGACGGCGACCGCCGTCGCCAGGGCGACGGCGCCGCACAGGGCCTTGAAGCGTGACATCATGAGAAAAACCTCCAGAGAAGCCGGGTTTGCCTGTGCCAAAGAAAACCGGGTCATCGTGACAGAAGGGGACCATCACCAGTGCAGGTCGCCACGCAGGAACGCCTGTGCCTCGGCGCTCCGGGGGGCGTTGAAGAACTCTTCAGCCGGGCCGTATTCGATCAGCCGGCCGCGGTTAAGGAACATCACTTCGTCGGCCAGTCGCCGCGCCTGCGCCATGTCGTGGGTCGACATGACGATGCGGGTGCCTTTTGACTGGGCTTTCACCACCAGTTCTTCGATCTGGCGCACCGAGCCGGGGTCGAGATTGGCGGTAGGCTCGTCGAGGAACAGGATCTGCGGCGCCAGCGCCAGGGCGCGGACAATCGCCAGCCGCTGCTGTTCGCCGCCCGACAGCAGCCGCGCCGGCTGTCGGGCCAGGGCCGTCAGGCCGCCGCGGTCCAGCGCCTCGGCGACGATGATGGACCGGAGTCGCGCCGCGAGGCCGCGCACCTTCAGGGCAATGTCGACATTGGCGGCGACACTGCGGCGCAGCATGATCGGATGCTGGAACACCATGGCCTGACGCATGGCCGCGTCATGGCCGCCCGGGCCTTCCCACGCCACCTGTCCCGCCGAGGGCCTCAGCAGGCCATGGCACAGCCGCAGCAGCAGGCTCTTGCCGGCGCCGTTGGGGCCGAGGATGACCGTGCAGCCGCCGTCGCCGATGGCAAAGCTGATGTCGGACAGCAGCGGCTTGCCGTGAACGGCGTAGCACAGGCCGTCGACCCGCAGCGGCAGGATGGGGGGCATGGGGCTCATCGCGTAGCCTCCTCGCGGTGGCGGATGTCGCGGCGGACCAGGGCCGCAGCGATATTGACGGACAGGGAAACGGTCATCAGGACGGCGCCCAGGGCCAGCGCCAGGGCCAGGTCGCCCTTGCTGGTCTCGAGGGCGATGGCGGTGGTCATGGTGCGGGTGACATGGTCGATGTTGCCACCGACGATCATCACCGCCCCGACTTCGGCGCTGGCGCGGCCGAAGCCGGCAAGAGCGGCGGTGACCAGGGCGTGGCGGCCGTCCCACAGGCACAGCAGCAGCGAATCGAAGGTGCCGCAGCCCAGCGAACGTAGCTGTTCCTCATATTCCCGCCACAGGTCTTCGACCACCTGACGGCTCAGCGCCGCGGTGATCGGCAGCACCAGAACCACCTGGGCGATGATCATGGCGGTGGGGGTAAACAGCAGGCCGAATACCCCCAGCGGCCCGGAGCGCGACAGCATCAGATAGACCAGCAGACCCACCACCACCGGCGGCAGGCCCATCAGGGCGTTGACCACCACCGTCAGCGCGCCGCGCCCGGGAAACCGGTACAGCGCCAGCGCTCCACCCAGCGGGAAGCCGACCACCACCGCCACCGCCACCGCGGTCAGGCTGACCCCCAGCGACAGGCCGACGATCTCCGCCAGGGCCGGGGAGGTCAGGGTGTTGAGCGCCAGAACAAAGGGGTCTGTCGAATCAGCCATGTCGTTTTTATACGCCACTGTGTCGTTTTTTACACATTGTACTTAGGTCGAACTGCAAGGCACAAGTCCGGCGCCTATGATGGCGGCGTGAGGGCAAGCGAAGGGAATCCGCATGTCACAGGACGCGATGTCCCTGCGCACCGGGCTGATGGTGCGCCATGGCTCGTGCCAGGGCGAAGAGGTGCTGGAAGCTTTCGTGCTGGCACTGAAGGCCGAGGGCGTGCGGGTCGGCGGCGTCTATCAGCGCACGATCGGCCAGGACTGCGCCTGCAAGCAGATGACCCTGGTCGACGCGCTGAGCGGCGAGGTTATCCCGATCTCCCAGAACCTGGGCCGCGGCTCGAACTCCTGCGTGCTCGACGGTGATGGCCTGGCCAGCGCTGCGGTCGCGGTGCAGCGGGCGCGGACGGAGGGCGTCGACCTGCTGGTGTTCAACAAGTTCTCCAGCCGCGAATGCGAGGGCAAGGGCCTGGCCCTGGAGATGTTCGACGCCATGGCCGACGGTGTGCCGGTGCTGACCACCATCGCCGAGCGCTACCTGCCACGCTGGCAGGAAATGTCGGGCGGGGGGGGCTCGCTGCTGCCGGCCAGCGTCCCGGCTTTGCGCGCATGGTGGGAACAGGCGCGCGTCCCGGAAAATCCCTTGGCCTAAAGTCGAATTTCCGCTTCTCCGCCCCGGGTCTAGACTTACTCCCGCCAAAGAAAAACGAGCCTGTTTTTCGTGAATAAGCCCGCATCAGGACGCGGGCGGGGGAGTGTCTGTGCCAAATCGCGCCCCCGATGGCTCGTCGCTGAAAGTCGTCGGATACAGGAGAGCGACAATGAGCAAAATGTTGGTGATACATCCCGATAAATGTACGGGGTGTCACAACTGTGAACTGGCGTGCTCGATGCACCACGAAGGACATTTCCGCCCGCGGGCAGGGCGCGTCCACGTCTATACATGGGAACGGGAAGTGTTCTCTGTCCCCATGATGTGCCAGCAGTGCAATGAAGCGGCTTGCGCCAAGGTGTGCATGCCCGGCGCGATGACCCGCAACGCCCGGACCGGTCAAGTCGATCTGGACCACAGCAAATGCATCGGCTGCAAGATGTGCGTCCAGGCCTGCCCGTTCGGTGCCGCTGTCTGGGACTCGCTCACCGCCCGCATCTTCAAGTGCGATACCTGCGGCGGCGATCCCGCCTGCGTCGCCTTCTGCCCCACCCACGCGCTGGAATGGGCCGAGGATCTGGTCTCTACCCGTGAACGCAAGAAGTCCTTTGCCACCAAACTCAAGAACGTGTTTTCGGAGGCCGCGCCATGAACGGCTGGATGGGAAAAGTTCTCCGCGTCGACCTGACCTCGGGGAAAGTCACCAAGGAACCGCTCAACCCGGTGTGGGCGAGGCAATACATCGGCGCTCGCGGCCTGGGTTCGAAATATCTCTATGAAGAGGTCGATCCTGCGGTCGACCCGCTGTCGCCGGCCAACAAGCTGATCTTCGCGCCGGGCCCGTTCAGCGGTACCTTCGCGCCGTCGGCCGGCCGCTACAACGTGGTGACCAAGGGCCCGCTCACCGGCACCATCGCCGCTTCCAACTCCGGCGGCAACTGGGGCCCTGAGCTGAAATATGCCGGCTATGACCTGCTGATCGTCGAAGGCAAGGCCGCGAAGCCCTCCTACCTGTGGATCAAGGACGAGGTGGTCGAGATTCGTGACGCCGCCCATCTGTGGGGCAAGGACGTTCCCGAGACCACGGAGACGCTCAACGCCGAGACCGACGAAGACGCCAAGGTCAGTTGCATCGGCCCGGCCGGCGAAGGGATGGCACTGCTCGCCTCCATCATGAACGACATGCATCGTGCCGCCGGCCGGACCGGTGTCGGCGCGGTGATGGGCTCGAAGAATCTGAAAGCTGTCGTCGTCCGCGGCAGCCACGCCATCACCGCCGCCGATCCAGACGGCTTCATGAGGGCGGTGCTGCAAACCCGCAAGGTCATCTCGGAACACCCGGTCGGCGGTGCCGGCCTGCGTCTGTACGGGACCAACGTGCTGGTCAACATCCTCAATTCGGTCGGTGGCCTGCCGACCAGGAACTTCACCGACGGCCATTTCCCGACCGCCGACAAGGTCGGCGGCGAGAGTCTGGCGGCCAATCAGTTGCAACGGCCCAAGGGCTGTTTCGCCTGCATCATCTCGTGCGGTCGCGCGACCAAGGTCACCAATCCGAAATACGCCGGCGAGGGCGAAGGCCCCGAATATGAAACCGCCTGGGGCTTCGGCCCGGACTGCGGCATCGACGACCTGGATGCGATTATCAAGGCGAATTACTATTGTAACGAATATGGCCTCGATACCATCTCCCTGGCCAGCACCGTCGCCTGCGCGATGGAGCTTTACAACCGCGGCATCATCACCCTCAAGGACACCGAAGGCCTGGACCTGAATTTCGGCAACGCCGAGGCGATGGTCGAGGCGGTGCGCCTGACCGGCCTGCAACAGGGCTTCGGCAAGAAGCTGGGCCTGGGTTCGTACCGTCTGGCCGAGATGTATGGCCATGCGGACCTGTCCATGACCGCGAAGAAGCAGGAAATGCCGGCCTATGACCCGCGGGCCATCCAGGGCATCGGCCTGAACTACGCCACCAACAACCGCGGCGGCTGTCATGTGCGCGGCTACACCATCAGCCCGGAAGTGCTGGGTGTGCCGTTCAAGGTGGAAAAGGAGACCCTGGACGGCAAGCCGGAGCTGGTGGCCCTGTTCCAGAACCTGACCGCCGCCATCGACTCCAGCGGCTCCTGCCTGTTCGTGACCTTCGGCGCCGGTGCCGATGAACTCGCCGCCATGCTGTCGACCCTGACCGGCGAAACCTACACCGCCGCCGACTTCATCGAATGCGGCGAACGGGTGTGGAACCTGGAACGCCTGTGGAACATCAAGGCCGGCTTCTCGTCGAAAGACGACACCCTGCCGCCGCGCATGTTCAACGAGCCGATCAGAACCGGCACGTCCAAGGGCCAGGTCAGCCGGGTTCCGGAGATGCTGCCCGAATACTACAAGGCCCGCGGCTGGAGCCCCGAAGGCGTCCCCACCGAGGACAAGCTGAAGGCCCTGGCGTTGGCGTAAGCTTGCCCCCCTTGATGTGGGGATGATCCCCCCGCAACCTGTTTTCGGTTTCATCAGAGTAAACGTCGCCATCACCCCCACCCAGCCCTCCCCCATCAGAGGGTTGTTCGGAAATGAATGAAGCATTTTCAATGCGCCCTATTCATTACCCGTCATTCCCGCGAAAGCGGGAATCCATGCCGACCGCAGAGTCCAGGCGGCACCATGGACCCCCGCTTTCGCGGGGGTGACGAACAACGCGCTTGAATCGCTTGGTTTATTTCCGGACAGCCTCTCAGGGGGAGGGCTTCAAGAGACGGCCAAGACCATGAAACTCCTCTACTTTGCGACCCTGCGCATGGTCACCGGAAAGCAGGAGGAACTCTGGACCAGGCCAGCGCCGACTCTGCGGGTTCTGATGACCGATCTTATCGCCCGCTACGGCGCCAACTTTGCGAAATGGGTGGTCAAGGACGGCGAGCTGTCCGGCCTGGCCATCCTCCTGATCGACGGCAAGGACGCCCGTCACCTGGAGGGGCTTGACACCCCCCTCGACCCTGAAGCGGAAATCGCCATCTTTCCGCCGCTTGCCGGCGGGTAACTGAGGCAAAACTTATGGAACCGGCCACCTTTCCCATCCTCGCGCTGCTCGCCGGCGCGCTGCTTCAGCTCGTCTTCGCCCGGGTGCTGACCCCGGCGGGCAAGGGCTGGCTGGCGACCATCGCCGCGACCGCGGCCCTCGTCGCCTCGCTCAGTCTGCTTCCCTCGGTGATGCGCGGCGAGGTGCTGCACGCCACCCTGATCGGCCAGTGGGATGCCGGCATGGCGGTCGACCTGACGGTTGACGGTCTGAGCATGCTGTTCATAGTCATGGGCACGCTGACCGGCGCGGCCATCCTGCTGTTCTCGGTCTCTTACATGAAAGACGAGCCGCAGGGCCTGACCCGCTTCTATACCATCATGCTGGTGTTCATCGCCGGCCTGCTGGTCCTGGCCTGTGCCGCCAATCTGCTGCTGGCCTATCTGGCCTGGGAAGTGATCGGCCTGTGCTCCTACAGTCTGGTCGGCTTCTGGTACACCCAGCAGCACGCTGTCGACGGTGCCCGCAAGGTGCTGGTGATGACCCACCTCGCCGGCTACGGCTTCCTGTTCGGTATCCTGGCGCTCTACAGCGCGACCGGCACCTTTGTGTGGAGCGATCCGGTGGTGGCCGGCAAGTTCACCACCGGCATCGCCGCGCTGTTCCTGGTCGCCGCCATGGCCAAGTCGGTGCTGTTCCCGCTGCACACCTGGATACCCGAGGCGATGAACGCCCCGACCCCGGTATCGGCACTGCTGCACTCCGCCTGCTACGTCAAGGCCGGCGTCTACCTGATCGCCCGCATGTACGCGATCGGTCCGTGGAGCGGTGGCCATCTCAGTACCGCCCTGCTGGTGGTGGGCTGTGTGACGATTCTGGTGGGCGTGATCTTCGCCATGGCCCAGACCGACCTCAAGCGCCTGCTGGCTTTCCATACCGTCAGCCAGTTGGGCTATATCGTCGCCGGTCTGGCGCTGGGCTCTGACCTGGGCATTGCCGCCGGCCTGTTCTACTGCTTCAGCCACGCCCTGTTCAAAGGTACCCTGTTTCTGGTCGCCGGCGCCGTCCAGCACGCCACCGGCACCCGTGACCTGCGGCAACTGGGCGGCTTGGCTTCGGTGATGCCGAAGACCGCGAAAATCTGGATCATCGCCGCCGCCTCCATCGCCGGCGTGCCGCTGACCAACGGTTTTGTCGCCAAGTGGCTGCTGTTCGGCGCCGCGCTCGACAAGGGTCTGGTGGCGGTGGTGCTGGTCGGCTGGGTCGGCAGCATCCTGACCGCTTTCTCCTTCCTCAAGGCAACGGTCAACACCTTCTACGGCGTGCAGCCGGCCAATCTGCGCGGCAAGCACATTCATGAGGCCTCGCCGTCGATGCTGACCGGCATGGGCATCATGGCGGCGCTGTGCCTGCTGTTCGGTATCGCCCCGCAACTGCTGATGATTCCGCTGATCGTTCCCGGCGTGCAGTCCCTGGGTTTCCACTGGGATGTGACGCTGTCGTGGTTCGGCATCCTGACCGACCGCGGCGCCGTCCAACTGTCGATCGGCGCCATCGTGGTGCTGGTGTCGGTGCTGCTGGGTCTGGCCGTGTTCGCCGCGGTGCGCCGTCCGGCCATCCCCCGGGTCTCCGGCTTCACCGGCGGTGAGCCGCTGCCGGCGGGTGACCGTCCCGGCGCCGTCGACTTCGCCGGCATGGCCGAGCACGCCTTTCATCCGGTCTACGCCGCCGACCCCGATCCGCTCTATTTCGGCCTGTGGCGCCGCATGAGCACCTGTTCCACCGCCGTGCAACGCGCTGTCCGCCCGGTTCTCGAACTCCACCCCCTGGTCGCCGTGTCCCTGCTGACCGTCGCCGTGGTGGTGGGCGTCTGGATGCCGTGACGGCGTGGGAGGCAATCATGGACCCCATTCTTACCGTTCTGTTCCTCGGCCTCGCTGTGAGCGGCGGACTGTATTCGACCTCGGTCCTGCAAGGCGGCGCCCGTTGGGGCGGGCTGGCGGCCGTGGTCATCCTGCTGGCCATCGCCGGCAGCGTTGCCGGCCATTCCTGGGCCGGTGTCGCCCTGCTGAACGCCGCCGAGCTGTGCGCCGTGCTGCTGGTGTGGACCCAGAACCGCGACGCGGCCAAGCGCTACCTGCTGGCGGTCGTGCCGGCAATCCTCCTGACTCTGGCGGCGCTGGGACTGCTCGACCTTGGCGCGGTCCGTCCGGCGGCGCCGGTGGACAAGGTCGCGGTGTGTCTGCTGATCATCGGTTTCGCCCTGAAGCTCGGGCTGGTGCCGGTCTATTTCTGGCTGCCGGCGGTCGCCGCCCGCAGCTCGGCCATGACCCTGGCGCTGATCGTCTGTGTGGTCGATGTCGCCGCCTTCGGTGAACTCTATACGCTGCGCCTGCATGCGTCGTGGATCTTCACCGACTTCAGCGGCGTGTGGCTGGCCCTGGCCCTGGCCTCGTTGCTGGGCGGCGCGGTGCTGGCCCTGGCGCAGCGCGACCTCAAGCTGATGCTCGCCTTCTCGTCGGTCGACGATATGGGCTATCTGCTGCTCGGCCTGCTGGCCGGAGGCGCCGGCCTGTCCGGCACCGGCTTCAGCCTGCTGAGCCATGCCCTGTGCAAGGCCGCCCTGTTCGGCGCCGTCGGCATCGCCGAGGCCCGCATCGGCCAGCCGGTCACCCTGGACACCCGCGGCCTCGCGGCCAAAGTGCCCGTGGCCAGCGCCACCTTCATGATCGGTGCCTTCAGCTTCATCGGCGTGCCCCCGGGCCTGGGCTTCATCGGCCACTGGCGCCTGTATATGGCCGGAACCGAGATGGGCGGCCCCGCCCTGGCGGTCTGCATGTACGTCGCCACCGCCCTGGCGCTGCTGACTTACGTGCGGGCCATTCACCGCACCTGGCTGGGCGCCGGCAATCCTGCCGAAAATACCCCCGCTTCCGTCGTCACCTCGCGTCTGGCCGCTGGCGTGGTGCTGGTGCTGGCCCTGTCGACGGTGGTGCTGGGCATGCGTCCCAGCCTGCTGCCCCTGACCGACGGCATGGCAACTCATACGGCCTCGATTGCGGCCTGGAGGGCCCGATGAGCATCATCTCCCGACTGATCTCCGTTTCGCGGCGCAAGTCGCCCTGGGTCTGCCGTCTCAATGCCGGCTCGTGCAACGGCTGCGATATCGAGGTCACCCCCTGCTTCAGCCCGCGTTACGATGCCGAGCAGATCGGCGTGGAACTGCACGGCACTCCGAAGCATGCCGACGTCCTGCTGATTTCCGGCACCCTGACGGCGCGGTCGCGCCAGGCGGTGATGGACATCTACAACCAGATCCCCAGCCCCAAGGCGGTGGTGGCGCTGGGCTCCTGCCCGGCCAGCGGCAATGTCTTCGCCGGCAGCCCGGTGGTGCTGGAGGGATCGCTGGACGACTACATCCCGGTTGATGTCTGGGTGCCCGGCTGCCCGCCCCGCCCGCAACTGATCCTCGACGGCATCGCCAAGGCGGCCAGGATGCTGGAAGAAGGGGCTACCAAAGATCAACATGCCCAATCCCCTGCTGCTGGCGGAGGTGCGTCATGAGCGACTTCTGGCGTTATGCCTCGGCTATCCTGGTATGGCCCGGCATCCTGTGCGCCGCGCCGCTGGGCTGGTTCGCCCTGTGGTTCGTCCGCAAGCTGACGGCGCGGTTGCAGGGCCGCAAGGGTCCGCCGTTCATGCAGCCATTCTGGGACTTCATGAAGCTGCTGGGCAAACGGACGGTGATCCCGACCGGCGTCAGCGCCGGCGCCTTCCACGCCCTGCCGCTGATCGCCCTCGCCTCGGTGACGGCGGCGCTGGCGATCGTGCCGATGCCCGGCAACCCGGTGCCGTCGCTGCCGGGCGATCTGGTGTTGCTGCTGTACCTGCTGGAAGTGCCGGTGCTGTGCGAGGTGCTGGCGGGCTACGTCACCCGCTCGGTCTACGGCCAGATCAGCGCCATGCGCGAAGCCATCCTGTCGCTGGGCTACAACCTGCCGTTCCTCGCCTCGGTGATCGCCCTGGCGCAGTCGGCCGGCAGCTTCAACCTGCAAACCTTGCAGAACGCGCCCTACGGCCCGATTCATGGGCTGGCGGCAATCGGCTTTCTGATGGCCCTGCCGGCGCGGCTGAAGACCAATCCGTTCTCCATCCCCAACGCCGAGCACGAGATCGTCGCCGACGCCCATATCGAATACAACGCCGCGCCGCTGGCCCTGTTCAAGCTGTCGCACGCGCTGGAAGTCGTCCTGCTGTGCGAACTGTTCGCGGTGCTGTTCGTGCCGCGCCTGCCCTGGAGCCTGCCCGCCGCGCTGCTGTATCTGATGGTCGGCCTCGGCGTGCTGGCGCTGGTGACCCTGCTGGCCAATTCCACCGCCCGCGTCCGTCTGGCCCAGGCGTTCCGCTTCTACTGGCTGTGGGGCGGCATCGTGTCCGGCGCGGCCATCCTCGCCGCCGTGATCTGGTAAGGGGACCGCCATCATGCTTATGACCGTACTCCGCAACCTGATGCAGCCGTCCCGTACCCGCAAGCCCGACGACCACCCGCCGCTGCCGCCCAATCTGCGCGGGGTGATCAGCCATAACGCCAGCCGGTGCACCGCCTGCGGCACCTGCGCTTTCGTCTGCGCCCCCAAGGCCATCACCCTGGCGAGCGTCGACGGCGGCGCCGCCTGGCGCTTCTTCGCCGGCCAATGCGCCTTCTGCGGCCTGTGTGAGCGCTATTGCCCGACCAAGGCCATCAGCAACCGCACCCTTCAGCCCACCGTGAGCAGCGACCAGTCGTCGCACCATTCGGAAAGCATCATGCCGTACCAGCCGTGCCCGCGCTGCGGCAAGCCGCACATCCCGCTGCCTGACGCCGCGCCGAACGAGTTGATGTGCAGCGACTGCCGCCGCAAACTGGCCAGCGAGCGCATCCGCGACGCATTCATCGGACACAGGGAGGGCGACCATGGAAATAAGTAATCTCGTCGCCTGGATCAAGGCGATCCCCGGTGTCACCGCCGCCGACTGGCATGGTGGCGACCTGTGGGTCGAGGCGCCGGCCCTGGACGTGGAAGCGATGGGCCGGGCGATGATCACGTATGGTATCCGCCTGGGCACCGTCACCGGCACGCCGGTGTCGGAGGACGGCGAGACCGACATCATCTACCACTACATCGCCGGTGAATGCGTGTTCATCAATGTCCGCACCCGCACCCGCAACGGCGCACTGGCCTCGCTGTCGGCGATCGCCCGCCCGGCATCCTGGGCCGAGCGCGAAATCAAGGATCTGCTGGGCGTGACCTTCCCCGGCCACCCCGACCCGCGACCGCTGCTGCGGCCGTCGGGCTTCGAAGACGGTATGTTCCGCGCTCCCATGAGCAAGTCGCGGCAGAATCCCAGACAGGAGTCCTAGGCCATGGCCTACACCGTCCCGCTCGGCCCGTATCATCCGGCCCTCGAGGAACCCTTCAAGGTCAACGTCCAGTGCGAGGGCGAGGTCATCCAGACCTGCCGCATCGACGTCGGCTTTTCCTTCCGCGGCATCGAGCTGCTGGCGCAAAGCCGCAACTGGCTTGAGGTCATCACCCTGATCGAGCGGGTATGCGGCATCTGCTCGAACACGCACGCCATGACCTTCTGCATGGCCTGCGAGCAGATCGCCGGCATCCAGGTGCCCAGGCGTGCCCAGTATATCCGCACGATTATCGCCGAGCTGGAGCGGCTGCACTCGCACCTGCTGTGGGCCGGCATCGGCGCCGAGGACATCGGTTTCCATTCCCTGTTCATGGAGATCTTCACTCTTCGTGAAAAGATCATGGATACGCTGGAGACCGTCACCGGCAACCGGGTCAACTACGGCATGAACCGCATCGGCGGCGTACTGCGCGACATCGAGAACCCCAAGGACTTCATCGCCTCCCTCGAGTCGGTCGCCGAGGTACTGCACAAGGTGGTGATTCCGGCCTTCATCGAGAACCCGACCGCCCGCTCGCGCCTGACCGGCATCGGCCCGTTGAGCCGCGAAAAAGCCATTGAGTGGGGCGTGGTCGGGCCGGTGGCCCGCGCCTCGGGTCTGGACATGGACGTGCGCAAGGACCATCCCTATCTCGCTTACGCGGATCTGGGTTTCAAGAGCATCGCCCGCACCGAGGGCGATGTGTTTGCCCGGGTGGTGGTGCGGGCGCTGGAGATCGCCGAGAGCGTCCGTCTGGTGATCGAGGGTTTGCACAACCTGCCCGAAGGCCCCTTGTGCGAACAGCGCGGCATCCCCACCATGCCGGCAGGCGAAGCCACCATGCGCACCGAGGCGCCGCGCGGCGAATGCCTGTACTACGTTGAATCCCAGGGCGGACCGACTCCGGCCCGGGTCAAGATCCGCACCCCGTCCTTCGTCAACATTCCCGCCGTGGAACCGATGGTGCTCGGCCAGCAGTTGGCGGACCTGTCGCTGATCCAGGCTTCGGTTGATCCCTGCCTGTCCTGTACGGACCGCTGACGATGCATGAACTCAGTCTCGCCGAAAGCATCGTAACCCTGGTGGCGGCGGAAGCCGCCCGGGAACACATGCGAGCGGTCTCGCGCGTCGAACTCGACGTGGGCACCGGCTCGGCCATCGAGGTCGACACCCTGCACTACTGCTTCCCCATCGTCGCCGCCGGCACGGTGGTGGAGCGGGCTGATCTGGTGGTCAACCGCATCGTCATGCAAGCCCGCTGCCGGGAGTGCGGGACCGGATTCACCGCCGAGGAACTGATTTCCCCCTGTCCCCGCTGCGGCGCCCACGGGCCGACTATCCTGACCGGGCGCGGCATGCGGGTGAAGTCGTTCAGCGGAGAGTAACAGGGCAATCGGGTGAAGGAATGATGACCTGTATTTTACCCGTCATCCCCGCGAAGGCGCTACAGTATGTACATATCTCGCACTTGCCTGCCAAACACTCCATCGTCATTCCCGCGAAAGCGGGAATCCATGCGGCCTCTCGACAGACATTGCGCTGGATTGGTGCTGCAATAGCGAAGGCAAAGGGCGTCCCTTTCTCCGCCGTCCTGTGCCCGAACACCGCATGGATTCCCGCTTTCGCGGGAATGACGATTCCTTTTTCATTTGCGGTTGCGAGATGTGTACATACTGTAACGCTTTCGCGGGGATGGCGAGAGTGGTGCGGGCATCACCGCCCACATTAGAACTCTTCACCCGATTGCCCTTCGTGGTGAATTCCTGATGGGTACCGAGCCATGACCAAGCTGGTGCGTGTGCGCATGTCCGACCTGAGCGTGACCGAGGAGGCGATGCCCGCCGCCTGGAAGCGGCTGGGCGGGCGGGCACTCACCTCGGCCATCGTCGCCGCCGAGGTGGCGCCGGTGGTCCATCCCCTGGGCAGCGGCAACAAGCTGGTGCTGGCGCCGGGCCTGCTGGCCGGTACCTGCGCCTTATGCTCGGGACGGCTGTCGATCGGCGCCAAGAGCCCACTGGCCGGCGTCCTCAAGGAGGGCAATGCCGGCTTCGGTGCCGCCCGGCTGCTGGCCGGCCTGGGTATCGGCGCGGTGGTCATCGAGGGCGTACCCGCGGGTCTGGGGTGGTCCCGTCTGGTCATCGACCGTACCGGCGTATCGCTGCACAGCGAGCGCGACCTGATCGGCCTGGGGCTGTCGGGCCTGGCCGAGGCGATGGACCGCCGTTGCGGCCATCCGGTCGGCATGATCGGCATCGGTCCGGCCGGCGAGATGGAAATGCCGGCCGCCAACCTGGCCCTGCGCGAGGATCGCGGCCGGCTGCGCGCTCTCGGCCGTGGTGGTCTGGGGGCGGTGCTGGGCTCCAAGCGGATCAAGCTCATCACCTTCGACGATACCGGCGTCGCCGCTCCGATCCTGGCCGACGAGGCGGGATTCGCGGCCGCGCTGGCGCGCTTCATGGAGACGTTGGACCCGACCGCGCGCTGTCCGGTGCGCGGCAGCCGGCCACCGTCACGGCGTGCCTCGTCGGTGGCGCGTATTGCCGATCCGCAGGACCGCGCGGTGATCCAGCAACTGGTCGACGATCTCGGCCTCGACAGCATCGAGACCGGGGTCATGTTCGAGTTGGCGATGGAAGCCGGACTGGTGGGGCGTGGGGATGGCAAAGGGGTGATCCGCCTGCTGACCGATCATATCGCCAAGGGCACCTCGCTGGGTCGGGTGCTGGGCGGCGGCACCGCGGCGCTGCGGCGCATCTACGGTCTGTCCGGTACCTCGGTGATCAAGGAACCACTGCTGCCCGTCCGCGTCAGCCGGCCGAACCCGCCGCGGGGCCCTTCCGCCGCGGCCACCGGCCCGCAACTGGCCAATGCGGTCATGGACTCGCTGGGAATGTGCGCCTTCATGGGCGTGCCGGCGCTCGACCAGCCGGAACGCCGCCGGGCGCTGCGCGACATGGTGGCGGCGCGCTGGGGCTGGCAGCCGACGGAGGGTGAACTGGAAGACATCGGCCGCCATCTGCTGGCCGCGGAACACGCCTTCGCCGCCGCCGCCGGCTGTCCCGAACAGGACGATCAGCGGCCGCAGGCGATGGAACCGGTTGACCGCGCCGCTCCGCGCAACCCTTATGGGGCGCAGGGTGGACTCTGGGATTTCTGACGATGTGCACAAAGCCGAAGACGGACAGCCGCCCATGATCGCCCGCGCCGCCTCCTTCGCCACCGACCCGGACGCGGTCGCCGCCGAGCTTTACGCCGCCCTGGCCGGTCCCGATACCCTGCTGGTGACGGTGTTCGCCTCGGCCGAGCACGACCTGACGGCACTGGCGCAGGCGCTGAAACAGCGGTTCGGAACCATTCCGGTCATCGGCTGTTCCTCGGCGGCGGAAATCACCCCCGACGGCTACGCGCACGGCACGGTATCCGGCTTCGCCTTCACTGCCCCGCAGTTCGCCGCGGTGCCGGTGCTGGTGCGCGATGTGAGCGACATTTCGCTGATGACCGGGCAGGAGGTGGTACGGGGCGCGGTGGAAGCGTTGCGCGAGCAGGCGCCCTGGGTGCGATCCGATCAGACCTTCGCCTTCACCCTGGTCGACGGCCTGAGCGGCTGCGAGGAATGTCTGGTCGGCGCCCTGTCGGCGGCCACCGGGCCGATTCCGCTGTTCGGCGGCTCGGCCGGCGACTGCCTGCGTTTCCAGCATGCCTATGTGCTGCATGACGGCCAGACCTACGAGAACGCCGCTCTGTTCGTGCTGGTCGCCACCAGCCTGCCATTCCGCGTCTTCAAGACCGATCACTTCATCACCGCCGGCGAAAAGCTGGTGGTGACGGCGGCCGATCCGTCCAGCCGCACGGTACTGGAACTGAACGGCGAGGTGGCGGCCGAGGAATATGCCCGCATCGTCGGTCTCGACCTGACGGCGCTGTCGCCTCGGGTGTTCGCCAGTCATCCGGTGGTGGTGCGGGCGGGCGGTGACTATTTCATCCGCTCGATCCAGAAGATGAACCCCGACCACAGCCTGACCTTCTACTGCGCCATCGACCGCGGTATCGTCCTGACGGTGGCGCACGGGGCGGACTTCGTCAGCAATCTGTCGACCCTGTTCGACTCCCTGCGCGCCGAAATCGGCCCGCCGGCGATGATCCTGGGCTTTGACTGCATCCTGCGTGGCCTGGAAATGGACCATCTGGGCCAGCGTCAGACGGTGGGGGCGATGATGGCCGCCAACAACGTTATCGGTTTCTCGACATTTGGTGAACAGTATCAGAGCATGCATGTCAACCAGACCCTGACCGGCGTCGCCATCGGTCATCCCTCGTCCCGATGACCGACCCGGCGTCCGAGACAGCGCAGGACCGCATAACCCGGCTTGAGCGCGAAAACGCCAAGCTGCGCAAGATCAACGACGCCCTGATCGACCGCATCGAGCGCGGCCTGGACCACCAGGGCAACGCCTATTCCCTGTTCCAGACCGCGGTTTCGCTGGAGGCCAAGGTCCGCGACCGCACGCTGGCGCTGCTCAACGCCCTGGAGAACCTGGAGACCGCCAAGGCCGCCGCCGAGACCGCACGCCGCTTCCTGGTCGAGGCCATCGACAGCATCAGCGAGGGCTTCGCCCTCTACGACGCCGAAGACCGGCTGGTGCTGACCAACAACCGCTATCAGGCGATGTTCGCCGACGTGCTCGACCATCTGCACCCGGGTGATGCCTTCACCGCCTGGCTGGAGCGACTGGTCGGCCTGGGGCTGGTGGCCGACGCTGTGGGCGACCCCGGGGGTTGGGTCACCCGCCGCCTGACCAGCCACCAGGCCCCCAGCGGTCCCTTCGTCTTCCGCATGAGCAGCGGCACCTGGTTGCAGGCCAACGAGCGGCGGACCCGCGACGGCGGCTGTGTCAGTCTGTATACTGACATCACCCAGGTAAAGCTGGGCGAGCAGCGGCGGCGCGAGCTGGAACTGGCGGAAAAGTCGATCCTGCTGCAATCCACCCTCGACAACCTGGCTCAGGGGGTGTGCGTGTTCGACCGCTCCGACCGGCTGGCGCTGTGGAACCACCGTTTCGCCGAGCTGCTGGCGCTGTCGCCGGAGCGGCTGCGGCCGGGGATTGCCAAGGACGCTCTGCCGGTGCCGCAAAGCCCGGTGGTCTGCGTCATGTGGACCGAGCAGGTGACCGCGGCGGGACTGATTCTCGAGGTGCGGTGCAGCCCGATGCCCGGCGGCAACACGGTGGTCACCTTCACCGACATCACCCAGCAACGCTGCTCCGACCAGCAATTGCGCGAGGCCAAGGACGGGCTGGAGCGCCGGGTCGAGGAGCGCACCCGCGAATTGAGCGCCGCCAACCTGGCCAAAACCCGCTTCCTGGCCGCCGCCAGCCATGACCTGATGCAGCCGCTCAGCGCCGCACGGGTGTTCGTCTCGGTGCTGGCGGAACGCAAGCTGTCGCCGCACAACCGCGGCTTGGCGCGCAGCGCGCTCAGCGCCATGGACTCGCTCGACGAGATCCTGGCCTCGCTGCTCGACCTGTCGAAGCTGGAAACCGGCCGCCAGCCGGTCAACATCGGCGAGGTCGACCTTACGGCCCTGTTCGCCCATCTGGCCGACGAATACGGCCTGGTTGCCGAGCGCAAGGGCCTGACCCTGCGCTTCATGGCACCAACGGCGCGATTGCGCAGCGACCCCCATCTGCTGGGCCGCATCCTGCGCAACTTTCTCAGCAACGCCGTGCGGTATACCGAGGCCGGCGGGCGTATCCTGGTCGGGGCGCGGCGGGCCGGTGCCGGGCTGCTGGTGGGGGTATGGGACACCGGCATCGGCGTACCGCCCGACAAAATTGAGGAGATCTTCGAGGAGTTCCATCGCCTCGAGGCCGGCAAGAGTCATCACAAGTGTGGCGTGGGGTTGGGGCTGTCGATCGTCCGCAGCATCGGCCGCATGCTCAACCACCCGCTGGTCGTGCGGTCGCGCTTCGGTCACGGCAGCCTGTTCGGCATCAAGGTGCCGCTGGCCGACGGCACCGAGCCGGCGGCGCCCGAGCCCGCCGCTCCGGTGGTCCCCACCGCCATCGCCCGCCTCGACGGTGCCCGCGTGGTGGTCATCGACAACGATCCTGACATCCGCAGCAGCCTGGACTCGCTGCTGCGTCACTGGCGCTGCCAGCCGCTGGTCAGTCCCTCGGGCGAGGCGGCGCTATTGGCGCTGGCCGACCAGCCGCCCGACCTGATCATCGCCGACTGGCATCTCGACGACGGGGCCGTGGGCCTTGACGCCATCACCGCCCTCCATCACCGCTTCACCGCCGCCATCCCGGCAGTGATCATTACCGCCGACAATACCGACGAGATTCGCGACCGCGTCGAACGGGCCGGCTGTCACCTGCTCACCAAACCGCTGCGCCACGGCAAACTGCGCAGCCTGCTGGCGCATCTGCTGCGCGAGCGCAAGGGCGACGACCGCATGCGCCCTGGTGAGTTCCTTGCGGTCGGAGAGATCGCAGGGAACGCAGATGAACACGGATAAGAGGCTGTGTGAAAACTCCCTCTCCCGCAGGCGGGAGAGGGGATTATTCTAGCGCCTATGGGGGAATTTAGGCGGCCGCCGCGACTTTTCACACAGCTTGTTTCGCGGGGGTGACGAATAATGCGTTTGAAATCATTTATTTTATTTCCAGTCGTCGGCTGAGCGTGCGGTTTTGTACAAATCGTGCGGTGACCCCTCCGTCTGCCTTTTCTTGCTGGTCACCATGGCAATAGTGGTGGTCAGCGCATCCATCTCCACCGGCTTGCGCATCAGGGCGTCGATGCCCTGGCGAGCGGCGCGGTCGTCGTCCAGCAGCCCGCCATATCCTGTGCAGAGAATACAGGGCAAATCGGCACGTCGGGCCTTGATCCGGGCGATCAGATCGTCGCCCCGCAATTCCGGCATGATCTGATCGGTTATCACCAGCGTCCATGCCTCTGGCTTGACCGCGAACGCCTCCAGCGCGGCCAGGGGGTTGGTATGCTGGCTGACGGTCCAGCCCTGGCGTCGCAGAAACTCGCCCAGCATATCGCCGAGATCCTCGTTGTCGTCGACCACCAGCACCGCCCCGCGCCCCTGGACCGGGAAGGCCGGGGCGGACACGTCGGTAACGGCGGACGCAACCCGCTGAGAAGCTTTTGCCAGCGGCAGGATGATCGAGAATTCGCTGCCGATGGTGGCGCGCGACCGGACTGCGACCGCGCCACCATGGGCCATGACGATGCCATGCACCACCGACAACCCCAGGCCGGTGCCCTTTCCCGGCTCCTTGGTGGTGAAGAACGGATCGAAAGCCTTTGATAACAGAGCAGAATCCATCCCCGTTCCAGTATCGCTCACCCACAGCAGCGCATGTGACCGGTCGGAATCGCAGTGCCCAGCCACGGCGCAGACGGTACCGTCACTCTCGGTCGAGACAGTGATGGCGGCGGCGCCTTCGGAGGGCGCCGCACCCGCCCGCATCAGCAGCGGGTGCCGCGGCGCCAAAGTCCTGGCGCCGACGGTAATGGTCCCGGGCTGCCCCGCCAAAGCATCGCGGGCATTGAAGCAGAGATTCATCAGCACCCGTTCCAACTGACCGCGATCCGCCTCCACTTCGGGCGGCGGGTTTTCAAGCTGCATGTCGATGCGGATGGTTGACGGAATCGCCACATGCAGCAGCGGGCCACACTCCGCCACCAGCGCGCCAAGGGGAAAGCACGCCGTCTCTGTTCTGGTCGGGCGGGCGAAGGCCAGGATCTGATCAACCAGCACCTTGCCCCGCTGCGCCGCCGACAGGATTCGCTGCGCATGTTTGAAGGCTGGGTGGTCCGCCGCGGCATCTTCGATGATGAACTGGCCGAAGCCGAGAATAGCACCCAGCAGATTGTTGAAGTCATGGGCGATACCGCCCGCCAGCTTGCCGAGGGATTCCAGCTTGCGCGCTTCGTGGATCTGATTTTGCAGGCGCCGCTGTTCGGCTTCCTGCGCCTCGAGCGCGGTCTTGGCCTCTACTTCCTCGGTCACGTCGAGGATCAGGGATTCAACGATCATGCCGTCGTCGCAGTGCTCAACGACGGTGGACCAGACGTCCTGCCAGACGATGCCGCCATCGGGACGCAGGGTCCGCACCCGGCTTCGTGTCCGGCCGGTGGCCGCCAGTTGCGGCACCGCCTCGGCAATCAGATGCCGGTCATCGGGATGGATCAATGCCAATGGCTGCTCAACGGCCATGTCGACGGCCGCCATCTGGCACATGCCGCGACTCATGTAACGGACCTGAAGGTTTCCTTGCCAGTCCAGGAACGCGCGGATCACGCCACCGGGCAGATTGTCGACCAACGCCTCGAACCGCTGGCGTTCCGCGTCGAGCGCCAGTTTCGCCTCCATCTCGCCGCTGACGTCCAGCATCAGACCGGCGACGATGGGCGTGTCGCTGTCGTGATCCATGATCCTGCTGCGCAGCATGGCCCAGAACCAGCCGCCATCCTTGCGCGGCATCCGCAGGGTAGCGGCGAACCCGCCGCTGCGTCGGCGCTGCTCGCCGCCCTTGGCCAGAATGGCCTGATCCTCGGGATGAATGGGGTTGCGGCCGTCGTGGCTCCGGGCGATCCACTCGTCAGCCGTGAAGCCGGTGATGCGGGTGACGCCCTCTGAAATATAGGTGAGACGGAGCCCCTGCGGCCTCTCGACCCCCCAGTAAACGGCCCCGGGCAGGTTTTCCAGCAGGACTTGCAGCCGCTTCGCCGTGTCACGCAGTTCCCGTTCCATCTCCCGCAGCCGGGTAATGTCGGACGCCGTGCCCACATGCCCCAGGAACGTGCCGTCAGCGGCGAAGCGCGGCACGGCGTGAACGTGAACCCAGGTCACCTTGCCATCCGGTGTGACCAGCCGGCAATCGTTACTCACCTCTGCACGGCGGGCGACCGCGTCCGCCCAATCCGCACCGACGCGCTCCAGATCGTCGACATGGATGCCTCTGGACCAGTTGGGGCCGGTCAACTCGTCCCGCCTCAGGCCGACGAAGTCCGCCCAGCGCTGATTGACGTAGATATTGCCGACACCCGGCTTGTCTTCGAACACGCCCACCGGCAGAACAGACACCAGATCCTCGAACCGCTGCCGCTGCGCTTCCAGGGCAAGCCGGGTCTCCATCTCGCGGTTGATATCGAGGATGAGGCCGACAATCACGGCCGAACCATCGGCCTTGGTCATCCTGCGGCTGCGCAGCGCCGCCCAGAACGAGTGTCCATCCTTGCGAATCTGGCGGATGGTGACGGAAAACAGTCCGGTGGTCCGGCGCTCCTGGGAGGCCGCCAGGATGGCGGCGCGGTCGTCGGGATGGACGCCGCCAAACCCATAAGGCCCCTGGTTGACCATCGCGATCCACTCGTCAGGTTTATAGCCGGTCATGGCGAACACCCCGTCGGAGACATGGGTCATGGTGATCCCCCCGCCGTCACGGTCGACGCCGCGATAGATGGCGCAAGGCAGGTTGACCATCACGTTCTGCAAGGCGTCCGCCGTCTCGCGCAACTCCTCTTCGAGCTGCTTGCGCTCTGTGATGTCGCGGGCCACGCCGACGGTGCCGGTCACCGCCCCGGAGGCGTCCCGCAGCGGCGCCCGGCGCACGTCAAACCATCTGATGCTGCCGTCTGCACCCGGAACTCTTTCCTCATGAACGTCGACGCGGTTTTCCCGCATCACCGCTTCGTGACGCAACGCGAACATGTCCATCAGGTCGGATGGCAGCACCTCACGGCATGGCCCGGCATGCATGACGCTGGCGGCGGCTGCGCTGATATACTGCGCCAGCGCCGCGTTGACGGTCAGATAGCTCCCGTTGCGATCCTTGGCCCATGCCAGATCCGGCATGGCGTCGACGATCGCCGCCAGAATGCGCTGCTGCTCCGACGTCGTTTTGAGCATCTGCCGTGCCGCCTCCTCGGCGGTCACATCCAGCACCAGCCCCTCGGTGATCAGTTCATCGTCATAGCGGTCCACCACCCGCTCGTGATACTCGAACCATCGAATCTGGCCGTCCGGCCGCAGGAACCGCGTCCGCGCCACCATCTCCCCTTTGGTCGACAGCGTGTGCCAGCGTTCGGCATGAGAGGCGTGGTCATCGGGGTGGATCATCCCCAGCCGTTCTGCCAGAGTCATATTCTGGTAGCGTTCCGCGGACAGGCCATACTGCCGCTCAAAGGCTTCGCCCAGATACGTCAGTTCGCTGTTGGTGGGCGTCAGGCGCATGCGGTAGACCACGCCGGGCAGATTGGCCAGCAGGGTTTGCAGGTGACCCACGACAGCGCTGGGCTCGGTGACCGGGCTGGTCGGCGTCCGGTTCCGCACCAGCCGCACCAGCATTACCAGAGCAGCACCCCCGAGGCCGCTGGTCAGCGCAAGCAGGGCGCTCCACAGCGGTCCGTTGCGCACGTCATCAGAAAAAGGGACGACGCGCGGCCGATCGGTGGTGACGGCACTGGCGGGCTGTTCCGAAGCCAGGGCCGGCTCTGGTGCCGCCAATGCCAGCAGGGCAAACAGCACACCGACAAGTCGACCGGCAACGGGCGTGACCATACCGAATTTCCCCTCACTCACCAGACATTCGCAACACGTCAGCGAGTCTCGCAGCTCCGCGGAAAGCGGCAATGCATCCTTCGGCTAATGGGACTCTCTGAAGTCGCTATCCTTGGTGGCTCACGGCCTGGGCTACGACGCTGGTTCCGACCAGTTCTACGCCACCACCGACCGCGAACTGGCGCCGCTGTTCGAGGCCATCTTCGCCGGTGCTCCCGAAGAGGCCGATGCCGCCTATGATTATCTGGTCGGCTGGAACGAGATCCTCGAGGTCATCTATCCCGACTATCAGCTCGACGCCACCACCAATGTCCTCACCGGCACCATGAAGCTGGATGAGAGCTTCGTCTTGCAGATGCTGATCCCCGCCTATGAGACTGTCGGCATCGCCTGCGATCTGGCGGCGGTGATGAATGCCCTGGGGGTCGACGAAACGAAACTGGTGCAGGGCAGCGCCGCCACGGTCACCGGCTCGGCCGGTGACGACTACATTTATGTCGCGGCGGCGGGCGACCAGAGCTATGTCGGCGGCACTGGCGCCGACGTCTATTTTGTCGGCCAGGATTTCGGCGCCGACAGCGTCGACGACCGCGAGGAAGCGCTGACCGGTCAGTCGGCCGACCAGCTGCGCTTCGCTCAGGTCACCTCGGAGCAGGTCATCGCGACACGCGACGGGCTCGATCTGGTCATCACCGTGCTCGACGAGGCCGGGGAAGCCACCGGCGATGTGCTGCGGGTCACGGATCAGTTCCTCGGCGACCTGATCGACCCCATTTTCGGCTACAACTTCGCCGCCGATACCGGCGTCGCCAGTATCGTCTTCGCCGACGGGGTGATCTGGGACGAATTCCAGATCGCCCTGGCCGTCAGCCATCCCGCCGACAGCGACGATCTGGTGCTCGGCACCGAGTCCATGGACGTGCTGGAGGGCGGTGGCGGCAGCGATGTGATGCGCGGCGGTCGCGACGGTGACATCTATATCATCAACGACGGCGACGGCAGCGACCGCATCCAGGACGCCAACGACCGCCCGACCGACGATCTGGTGACCGACAATTTCGACATGGTGCAGTTCACCGGCGCCGTCACCGCCGACACCATCGCCTTTGTGCGCGACGGCGAAAGCGACGACCTGCAATTGGTGATGCTCGACGCCGAAGGCAACGCCAGCGGCGACACGCTCCTGATCGAAGGCCAGTTCGACTGGATCAACGTCCTGTTTTTCGGCCTGATCCACTTCGACAAGATCGAATATCTGAGCTTCGCCGACGGCTCGTTCATGACCGACAGCGACATCATGGCCCGGGTGCTGGAAGACGCCCGGACCGATGGCGAGGATGCCCTCTACGGTTTCAACAATGCCGATGTCCTGGATGGCGGCGCCGGCGACGATCTGCTGGTCGGCCGTGCCCAGGATGATGTCTATATCTACGGTCGCGATTACGGCCGCGACGTGATTTCCGATGGTCACGACGATTATCTGGGCAGCAGCACGGATACGGTACGGTTCACCGACGACCTGCTCTGGTCGGATTTCGATTACCTGCGCGATGGCGCTTCGACCACCGTCACCTTGCAGGTGTCGGGCAGCGACGACGCGGTGATCCTCAGCGATGCGTTCGGCTCAAGCGTCAACGCCATCGAGGGAATCGAGTTCGCCGACGGCACCACCTGGGACGCGACCAAGCTGGCCCAGCATTTCATCGACCTCGCCAGGACCGACGGCGACGACGTCATCTATGGCTTCGATACCGCCAATTCCCATGATGGCGGCGCCGGCAATGATACCCTGTACGGCTTCGCCGGCAACGATACCTATGTGTTTGCCCGCGGCTATGGCGATGACGTGGTGATCGACAGCGCCTCGGACGGCGGCGGCGATCGCCTCGAACTGGACGGCATCGCCTTCGACGATATCGACATCAGCCGCGCCGGCACCGACCTGATCTTTACCGTGCGCGATACCGGCGAAACCATTACTCTGTCTGATCAGTATAACCGCGACGGCGTGCAGGCCCATGCGGTCGAGAGCTTCGTGTTTTCCGACCAGACGGTCGACTACTGGATGCTCAATCCGGCCTATGTGGATCTGGTCGGCACGTCGGCCAGCGAGACCCTGACCGGCAGCAACTTCGCCGAGGTCATCGACGGCCGCGGCGGCGACGATACCCTGATCGGCGCCAGCGACGGCGATACCTACCTCTTCGATGTCGGCTACGGCAACGATGTGATCGAGGACCGTCAGACCGCGCTGGTGTGGGCGGGCCGCTTGGGCACCGAGGTCGAGACTGACGACACCATCCTGTTCGGCGACGACCTGACCACCGATACCGTGGTCTTTACCAAGGACGGCAACGATCTGGTGATTTCGGTGCAGGGCAGCACCGACACCCTGCGCATCCGCAACGCCTTCCTGTCGATCGAGACCGAAGTGGAGTGGTTCCAGTTCGCCGACGGCACAAGGTGGCACATCTCCGACATCGAGGAACTGCTGGCCATCGCCGGCGGCAGCCGCGGCGACGACGTCATCGTCGGCATGCCCGACCAACCCAATGTGCTCGACGGCCGCGAGGGCGACGATCAGCTGATCGGCGGCCGTCAGGGCGATACCTATGCCTTCGGCGGCGGCTATGATTTCGACACTATCATCGAAAGCAATTCGGGCGCGGCCGGGGCGGTCGATCGGGTGGTGTTCGGCAGCACGGTTTACGCCGACGCCATCACCGTCAAGCGCGATGGTGACGATCTGATCATCGACCTGCGCAATGGCCAGGACCAGTTGCGTATCGTCGATGGCTTTGGCGGCCGACCGGTGGAGGAGTTCGAATTCGCCGACGGCAGTGTCTGGACGCTCGAGCAGGTGCGCGATCTGCTGCTTTCCGGCAGCGACGGCGACGACGCCCTGGTGGGTTTCGACGGTCGCGACGATGTGCTGGACGGCGGCGCCGGCTCGGATGGGCTGGAGGGCGGCAGCGGCAATGACAGCTATGTGTTCGGCCTGGGCTACGGTGCCGATTCCGTCCGCGATACCGGCGGCGTCGACAAGGTGGTGTTCGGCAGCGGCATCAGCGCCGCCATGCTCAGTTTCTCCGACCAGGACGGCGACCTGCTGATCCGCATCGACGGCACCGGCGACAGCCTGATCATCTCGGGTGCCGCCGCCTCGCCGGTGATCGAGTCCTTCGTGCTCGATGACGGCACGGTGCTGGACAACGACTACATCCAACGCGCCCTGGTGGACGGCCAGATCTCTGCCGGCGACGACATCATCGACGCCCGCGTCGATGTTGCCGTCGCCGTCGAGCCGGGCGCCGGCAACGACATGGTGTATCTGGCCGACAACGGCGAAATGGTGTTCAACGCCGGGGACGGCTCGGACGTGGTGGTCGCCTCCGGCACCACCAGCCGCATCGTCTTCTCGGATCTCAGCGCCAGCGACGCGGTGATCCGGCGCGTCGACCTGGACGGCACCGACGTGGTCATCACCTTCCCCGGCACCGGCGATCAGGTGACCGTCGCCGCCGCCCTGTCGGACGGCCCGGTGCCGCTGATCATCTTTGCCGACGGCACCACCTGGGATCACGCGGATCTGGTCAGCCTGACCATCGCCGCCCAGCAGACCGACGGTGCCGACGCCATCACCGGCTCGGCCTTCGCCGAGGAGATCGCGGGCGGGGCGGGTGACGACGACATCCAGGGCAGCGGCGGCGACGACACCTACCTCTACAGCCGCGGCGACGGCTGCGACGTGGTCGCCGACAGCGGCGGCAGCAGCGATACCCTGGAAATTCGCGGCTACCGCCCCGAGGACGTGACCGTCAGCCAGCCGGTGAGCGGCCGTGAGGAACTGGTTCTGACCTTCGCCGGTACCGGCGAGGAAATCCTGCTGCGCTACGACAACGGCCAGGGCGTCGAAGCGGTCACCTTCGGCGACGGCACCACCTGGACCGCCGAGCAGCTGTTCGAGGCAGCGGTCGGCCAGGGCACGGCTTACGCCGACAACATCATCGGCTCGGCCGGCGACAACACGCTGACCGGCGGCCTCGGCGACGACACTCTGGCGGGTCTGTCGGGCAGCGACACCTACATGTTCGGGCGAGGTGACGGCCGCGACGTCATCGACGACCAGGGCAGATCCACCGCCGATGTCAACCGTCTGGTCATCCGCGATTATGTGTCGGCCGACGTCACCGTCGTGCGCTACGACGACCGCCCCAACGACTTGGTGCTGCGCTTCTCGGACACCGACGAGATTGTCATCGTCGACGGCTGCACCGCCTCCAGCCCGGCGGCCATCGACCAGATCGAGTTCCAGGACGGCGAGGTGTGGAGCGTCGCCGATGCCCTGGCGGCACTCGACGCTCAGCACGATCCCGGTGCCAACGAGACCCTGACCGGCACCGACGGGGACGACACCCTGTCCGGCGCGGGCGGGGACGACACCCTGTCCGGCGGGCCGGGCAACGACACCTATGTGTTCGCGGCCGGGGATGGGTGGGATGTCATCAAGGAGGATGGAAGTGCTTCCGATCTGGACGTGCTTCAGATCGACGGCTACAGCGGCGACGAGGTTCGCTTCAGCCGCTCCCCGGTCGACGGTTCCGATCTGTTGATCCGTTTCGTCGGAAGCGAGGACACCGTACTGGTGCAGGGCGGGCTCGGCGGGTCGGCGGATCAGGGCATCGAAACGGTGACCTTCGACGACGGCACCGCCCTGACCTGTCAGCAGATGGCGCAGGCCGTCGTTACCGCCGAAGCGACCGACGGCAATGACGTCGTTACCGGCTTCAACGGATGTGAAACCTTGTCCGGCGGGGCGGGCAGCGACACGCTCAGCGGCGGCGGCGGCGCCGATACCTACCTGTTCAGCCGCGGCGATGGCCGGGATGTCATCGACAACACCGGCTCCAGCGGCGACACGCTGGTGATCACCGGCTATTCCTCCGCCGATGCCATTCTCGAGCGCGAAGCCGACGGCAGTTGGATCATCGCTTTCGCCGGCAGTGACGACCGCATCCAGGTCAGCGGCGGCATCGGATCGGTGAGCTTCGACGACGGCGCGGTGTGGACCAACCTCGAGGCCGGCACCGCCACGGTTGTCGACTTCGCCGCCGCCGACGGCATCAAGACTGTCGCCCGAACCTCCGGCATCGAGACCCTGCGCCTGACCGACCTGACCGCCGAGGACATCACCATCCTGGGTGACAGCTTCGGCGACGGCAGCCTGACCATCGTCGTCAAGGACTCGTCATCCTCCATCCGCTTCGACGACGGCGCGTCCCTCCAGACGATCGAATTCGCCGATGGCACCGTGTGGGGCCTGGCAGAAATCGCCGCGGCAACCACTGAAGGCGCCATCAGCCCGACCGCCGACCATGACATTTCCGGCACCTCCGGCGATGACATCCAAGACAGTACGCCTCTGAATGACCTCTTCAGCGACCCTGGCGGCAACGACCTCTACCGCTATGCCTTAGGTGACGGCCATGACCGTATTTTCGATCTGGCCGGTCAGGATGTCATTGAATTTATCAATATCACGTCCACCGATATTTGCGCTGAATACGATTCTATCAATAGCAATGATCTGCTGATCACGTTTGGTGACAGTGAGGGGTCCATTACGATTGACTCGTTCTTCTCTGGTGACAGCCGGAAGATCGAGACGTTTTCTTTCGCTGATGGTGTTACGCTGTCGGCTGCCGATTTGCAGGCGATGGCTGATGCGGTGCGTCTGGCCGCGAGCGAAGACAGCGATTTTCTGACCGGCAGCGCCGGGGGAGAGCAGATCGCGGCGCTCGGCGGCAAGGATAGCGTCGCGGCGGGCGGCGGCGACGATACCCTGACGGGCGGGCTGGGCAATGACCTCCTGAAGGGAGAAGGCGGCGCCGATACCTATGTTTTCAGCCGCGGCGACGGGCGGGACACCATCGTCGACGCCGAGGGCGCCAACACCCTCGTTCTTCACGGATATACGCTCACCGACCTGCGGGTCTCCTATCAGGCCGGCTCGACCGATACCGTCGTGATTGGCTTTGCCGGCACGTCCGATCAGATCGCGGCGGGCACCGGGGGAGCCGGCGGCGTGGCGCTGGCGTCCGTCGTCCTTGATGACCAGACGGTGCTGACCGCAGCACAGCTCCTGGGCATGATCAGCGGCGGCCTGACCGGAACCGAGGCCAGCGAGGAAATCGACGGTTCGGCGGACGCCAACGTGATCATCGGCGCCGGGGGCGATGACAGCCTGTACGGCAGCGGCGGCAATGACACCTACATCGTCAGCATCGGCGACGGCAGCGACATCATCCGCGAAGGCGGCGGCAGCGATACCATCCTGCTCGGCGGCGGCATCAGCCACGATGATGTATCCCTGTCCCGCAGCGGCGACCACTTGACCATCAACCTGCCCGACGGGCAGGCCATTACTATCAATTACCAGTTCAACAGCAGCAGTGCCTACTGGGTGGAAAGCCTGGCCTTTGCCGACGGCTCGACCCTCAGCCTGCGCGACAATCTGGCGCTGGTCGGCACCAATGGCGCCGACCGCATCGACGGCTTTGCCGATGACAACACCCTGGCCGGCGGGGCGGGCGACGACACGCTGTACGGTGGCACCGGCAACGATGTCTATACGATCAACGCCAACGACGGCAGCGACATCGTCAATGACGGCGGCGGCACCAACGACATGATCCGGCTGGGCGACGACATCGCCGCAGCCGACGTCACCCTGTTCCGCGACGGCGAGGATCTGGTCATCGACACCGGCAGCGGCCAGATGACCGTCAAGGCCCAGTACAACGGCACCGCGACCGCTCGCGTCGAGAGTCTCCTGTTTGCCGACGGCACCAGCTGGGCCCTGAACGGCGGCGATGTTACCTTCACCGGCAGCGATGGCGCCGAGACGGTGCAGGGCTTTACCGGCAACGAAACCCTGCGGGCCGGGAGCGGCGACGATCTGGTGCAGGCT
>Ga0209515_10000561_pt1 | contig 65820 bp, 69 predicted proteins | sample Subgroupgradi54m_FD_187454 | JGI IMG/M metagenome (GOLD analysis project Ga0209515, IMG submission 187454) | Subsurface groundwater microbial communities from S. Glens Falls, New York, USA - GMW60B uncontaminated upgradient, 5.4 m (SPAdes)... ...
ATTCGTAAGCCGTTCCCGAAGTTCTTTAGATAAAGAACTATCTCTAGGCCCCGCCATCTTCTTATCCACCAACTTTACTTCGGGTAACGACAGGGAACTGACCCTTCTAGGCAACTCCAATAATTGAAAGGATCCCATTTGCGCGCGATAGAAAGTTTCTATGGAAGGTGTGGCGCTCCCCATCACGACCACCCCCTGATAAATTTCCATCAATTTAAGCGCAGTTTCCCTGGTATGATACCGAGGTTTTTCCTGCTGTTTATAAGAATGGTCGTGCTCTTCATCTAAAACAATAATTCCGAGTTCATTCAGTGGAAGAAAAAGAGAGGATCTAGCCCCCACCACTACTTTTATTTCCCCAGTCTCAATTTTTTCTAAAACTTCCCTTTTTTCTTTGACAGAAACTTGGCTATGCCATAGCCCAACTTGTGAACCAAACCTTTGCCGAAGAACCTCTAAAAAAGGTGGGCAAATAGAAATTTCCGGAACCATAAAAAGCGCTTGCTTCCCCAACCGCAACGCTTCGGAAATCGCATGCAAATATACTTCTGTTTTTCCAGACGAAGTCACTCCATAGAGAAGAAAATTTTTATTTTCTGTCCTTTGAATTGATCCAACTATCGAGTCAATCGCTCGGTCCTGTTCTTCTGTAAGCGTATACGGTAAATTCCAGTTTTCCAACTTCTTATCTTCTCTGTCGTCATTCCGGCGAAAGCCGGAATCTAGTCCAGTAAAATTGCTTGTCTGGATTCCGGCTTTCGCCGGAATGACGATCGAAATATTTCCGCCGGAATGAAGATCGGTTAATAACGGAACCAAAGAGAGCGCCTCTCCCAAAGTGCAGGCATACTCTTGAGAAAGCCATCGCATGAGTTGTAATAGTTGAGGGGAAACTTGGGTAGGAGAAACGATGGAATAAATTTCTTTTAAAGAATTTGCGGATTGTAAAGGAATTGAATTCGTATGGAGCTCTACGACTACTCCACTTAAAAAAAATTGGCGAAAAGGAACTTTAACCTGTTGACCTACTTGGATTTTTTCACTTAAATCTGCGGGGACTTTATAAGAAAAATTGATAGGGACGGAGAGCGGGAGCGCTACTTCAGCCCACATGTTTTTTAAGCTCGTCTCTTAAAAGTTTCATGTCTTGCCAAACATCTTTTTTTAGGAGTTCGTTGCGCAAAAGAGCGGCAGGATGGTAAGTGACAATTAGTGGAATTTTCTTTTGAGTGAGTGGGGATGAAAAGCTATAAATTTTACCTCGTAATCTAGTGACCCCATCGTTCACTCCCAGTAAATTTTTTGCTGCCGTAGAACCCAAACAAAGAATCAGGGGCGGGTTTAAGATTTCTATTTGTTGATTCAAAATAGGCCGGCACGCCTCCATCTCTTCGGGGAGGGGAGGTCTGTCGTTTCCTCTTTTTTCGGGCTGTGTTGAATCTTGCAGAGGATGGCACTTCACAATATTGGCAATATAAACTGTGTTCCTATCTAAACCAATGGAAGCTAAAATTTTGTCCAGAAGCATTCCCGCTTTTCCAACAAAAGGAAGTCCTTGACGATCTTCTTCGTACCCCGGACCTTCCCCTACTGCCAAAATCTTTGGGTCTAAGGAACCCATTCCAAACACAATTTTTTGCCTGCTTTTAGCTAACCCGCAATTTTGACAATGAGCGTATTTTAAATAGAGGGAATCTAACCGCTCTTTTTTGGAAGGACCTTTTTTCTCTTGATCTTTCGTTTGATCCCCAATATAAAGACTATCTTCTCCAAAAAGCTCTAAATCTTCCAGAGCGCTCCTTAATTCTACTGGGATATTAAGATTGCTTGGCATATTTTTTTTGCGCAGTCCTTTTTCTTTAATCTTCCCAATTTCCAAATTTCTCCATTTTTAAAAAGAATGGCCGCTTTCATCCATTCTCCACCCATGGAACTAATAGTATTTAAAATCATAAGATTACAATTTTTCTCACTCATCTTCTTCTTCGCGATTCTAAAATCCAAAAAGTTTTCTAAGGCAAACCCCACGCAAAATTGTTTTTTCTTATCCCCCGCGACACGGGCTAAAATATCCGGGTTAGGAACTAATTCTAAAAGAAGTTTTTGAGATCCTTTACTTAATTTTTTTTTGTTTATTTTTTTTGGTCTCCAGTCACTCACCGCCGCGGCAGAAATAAAAATATCAGTTTTGGGGAACTCCCTTTTTACCGCATTTAATAGATCTTGGGCAGAGACAATGGATCGCGCGCGGACATCCTTAGGGCATTTTATTTCAGGACCACAAATTAAGGTGACTTTTGATCCCAATTGGCGGAATAAACTTCCAAGCTCCAACCCCATTTTTCCACTGGAGGCATTGGACAAAAACCGAACAGGATCCAGATATTCACGGGTGGATCCCAAAGTAATAAGAACTTTTTTATTTTTAAAAAATGAGAGAGATGACAATCTATTTGAGGATTTTTTTAGCCGCTGCTAAAATTGTTTCCGGTTCGGCTAAACGGCCCCAACCTACATTCCCGCGCAATAGCTCGCCCTGTTCAGGACCCACAAAATGAGTGCCAAAACTTTTCAATTTTTTTACATTGGATTGGGTGGCGGGGTTTAACCACATCCCTTCGTGCATGGCAGGGGCAACTAATAAAGGAGCTTGGGTTGCGGAAGCGGTGGCAGTAATCACATCATCGGCCATTCCGCAAGCTAAGCGGGCTATACAGTTAGTAGAAGCCGGCGCGATAATGTAGAGGTCCGCGCGTTCGGCAAACTCTAGGTGCGCCATTTTCCATAATTTCTCATCCCAAATATCTGTGGCTACGGCATTCCCAGAAAGAGCGCCAAAAGTTAAAGCGCTGACAAATCTTTGCGCGCCCGCGGTCATTAAACAAAAGACTTCCGCGCCTTCTTCTTTAATTAGCCGCGCCAACTCACAAGACTTATAAACAGCAATACTACCCGTTACTCCTAAAAGAACGGTGCGTCCTTTTAATGGCTGGGATTGGGACATAGAACCTATTTATTTTTCTTTGGAAGAGCTAGGCATTTGGTGTAAATGGCTTAAAGAAAAATCTACTTTCTGCTTTTTTAGATTGCGTAGAGCAGGCAGATCTTTAACCATTTTATGACTAATGTCTCCGCTTAAAATATCTTGAATAGCCGAGCTTATGAGCTCGTGCAACGAGCGGGTTTCTCCTTCTTTGGATTTAAGCTCGTGCGCCCAGCGTCGAGCCAGAAGAACCATGTCGTACTTATTTAAAGTAGTGTCTAAAACTAAAGCGCTAACATCTTCCCCTTTTTTTAAGGACGCTTTTTTAAGAGTTTCACTACTTTCAGTTTTAATCAGTGTCTCAACTTTTTCCATTTTATTTTAGCTCCTTACCACTCGCATTTAAAATGTCTAAAACTTTGGAGTGATTGCGCGCCATACGCAGCTTCTCCGCCACATAAATCGAATGCAACTGATCTAGGGCTTTAGACACTTCATCATTTAAAATTAGGTAGTTGTAATTGGAGGCTTCTTCCATTTCCTGCCGCGCTTTTTTTAGACGCCTTTGAATTGTTTCTTCATCATCTTTTTGGCGCCCTCTTAACCTAGCCTCCAACGCGGACAAGGATGGGGGAACAATAAACACCAGAGCAGCTTCTGGAGCGCTCTTTTTTATCTGCCGCCCCCCCTGAACATCTATATCTAAAAGTATATCTTTTCCTGAATCTAGCTTTTCTTCTATAAAATCGCGCGGAGTCCCATACCAATAACCATGTACATACGCGTACTCTAACAGCTCCCCAGCGTCTTTCTTCTTCTTAAATTCTTCTTCCTTGATATAGTAGTAATCGACCCCTTCTTTTTCACCCGGTCTTGGGGAGCGGGTGGTGACCGAAACAGAATAAGACAATTGAGGGACTCTCTCTAAAAGTCCGCTCGCCAATGTTGTCTTGCCTCCACCGGAGGGTGCAGATATGACTAAAAGGATCCCTTTGGACACTCTATTAATATGAATAATTAAGGATTTCCGACTGAAAATCTACCCTAAGTATACCTTTTTAAGGGCTTCCCTGTCAAAGAAAAAGGGTTAGAGGTCTAGCCCCCATTACGAGAGCCAGTCCTCTAACCCTTATCCTAACTTCTAAACTTTATGAACTGCGGATTTATTTCCTCGCCATCTTTGCTCTGGCAACATCTCCTTGTTTATCTAAGAAGTAAAGATAACCTTTCTCTTTCTTTACGCCTACTTTCTTTACTTTCTCAATTTTTCCACCTTTTTTGCCGCCGCGCGCCATCTTCGCTCTCGAAATATCTCCCTGCTTGTCGATGAAGTACAAATACCCTTCTTCTCTTTTTACGCCAGCTTTTTCTACTTTTTGTGCCATGGTTGACCTCCCTTTTGGATTTACCGTCTTAATTCAATGCCCGTATTATAATTCTTCGAGCATCTTCCGTCAATAGGAAAAAGTAAAAACTTTTTCTGGATAAACAAAAACTTTTCCTTCATAATTTTTAAGTAAAAGGCGCTTCTTGTTTCTAGAAAGAATGGAGTCGTAGCGTAGAGGAACTTTTCCTCCGCCAGTATCCACGACATATTCAGGAAGAGCCAACCCCGTTAAGCGCCCGCGCAAATTTTCTATGAGGCGCAATCCTGCCGACACCGTAGTCCGAAAATGTTCTGTTCCTTGAGCAGGAAGCATTTGAACCAAACGATATGGACGAATTCTTAATTTTACAAGTTGAGAAAAAAGTTCCGCCAAAATTTGAGGTTTATCATTGATCTCTCTTAAAAGCACCGTGTTAGAAACTAAAGGAATTCCAGAATCTACCAATCCCGCGCAAGCTCGAGAAAATTCCTGCGTAATTTCTCGAGGGTGATTGACATGAATCATAAAATAGAGCGGCTGATACTCTCTTAATATATTAATTAAAGAAGAAGTAATTCTCTGAGGTAATGTGGAAATAATCCGGCTCTCAATTCTTAAGTTCTTAATGGAAGGAATCTCTTTTAATCTGGATAAAGTATTTTGCAATGAATCGTCATTTAAAAGTAAAGGTTCTCCACCACTTAAAATAATTTCATTAATTTGTGGATGCTCCAAAAGATACTGGGTCATTTCCTCCCACTCTTTTCTTTCATTGATCGTAAAGTCTAAACTTTTATCTTTGGATTTAATTTTTCTCTGAGGGCAAAACCGACAATAAAGACTGCACTCATCGTGTATGGAGAGGACAGCTCTATCGGGATAAAAATGAGTCAACCGACCTCCGGCCAACTTAACTCCTTCGTTGGATAAATCTTGTACTTCGTGGATGGAAGTGCGGAACTCCTCATCTAAAGGAATGGCCTGCCGACGAATGGGACACAAAAAATCCGTCGGATCCATAATGGAAGCCCAGTAAGGAGTTAAAGAAAATAAAAATTTATCTTGAGAAAAGTGGATCGCCCTTTTTTCTTCTACAGTTAGAGAGACCCATTTTTCTAATTCAGAAACAGTGGTAATGCGGTTACGGACTTGCCACTGCCAATCTTCCCACTGTTCCAGCGAACTAAGCGTTGCGCTAGCTAGAGGCATGCGGTTCCTCCTTTTTTATTTCAGATTTTGGTTCGAAGGTTAAAGACATTTGTGGTTCTTCACTTCTAGTAATTAGTTTTTCTTTTAGCCAGTTGTCTATAATCTCTTTAGAGAAGCGGTACTGGCGTCCAATGCGGCTGGCAGGAATTTTCTTTAAACGAATAAGAGCATAGATTTTAGATTTACCCATTCCCAAATATTTGGAAACGGACCGTATATCCATCACCTCCGGAGCGAAGGAACCTTGAGGTCGAACCTTCCTATCTTTTTCCATCTTGTGCTGATAAGTATAAGTTAAGTGCTATATTTTGTCAAGCAGACTTTTACTGTTGTATCTCTTGACAAGACCCCCTATTTCTGTTTTAATTATGCTACTTTGATCTTTATACATCTTCAAGGAGGAATCTGAATGACTGGGAGAAAAAAACTCGCCCTACTAACAAGTCTTTTGTCTTTATGTTTTTTCCAAACCGCAATCCTCAAAGCCGCGCCAACCTACGCGCTTAAAAATGTACTAAAATTCCAAACCTGGCCGGAATTACGCCTCTCCTATAATAAGCTGTCCAATACAGGAGATTTAAAAACTAGCGAAGGAGATGGATTGGACTATGCTTCCTATATATATAAAATTCCATTAAGCATCCAATATCGCTCCAATGCAACTTTTTTCGTTAACATCATTTCAGAAGGTCCTTCACACTATGCTGCTCCTTTACATGATTTAGAAACATTTGTAGAGGGTTCTCGATTGAAGAAAAATGGAAGCTCGGCATCCATGGGCTACCCTTTTATTTCTGAACTATGGTTAAAACTTTACCTGACCTACAACCACACCCTACAAATGGGTCAAGCTCCTTATATCGTAGGCCAGGGATATGCTTTGGGAGGGCAGTACAGCAACTACGGTGTTACTTACGCCTATGAAAAAGCAGATCAAATTCAATGGAGATTTAGATACTCTATTTTAGATGTGGAAAATAGAGCTTCTATGTTAAGAAGTAAATCGAACGAAAAATATTTAGGAAGAACAGCCGAAAGCAGCGCCTACCTTCTAGCCACCGATATTAAAGTTAAAACTGGGGATATTACTTTGCAACCCTATTTTGGATGGTTGCATGATCAAACCTCTTTAGAAAATAGAAGCGCTTCCGCCTACTTTGGCAACTTTACTCAACAATTCAAAGCGAAAGAAGATGACATTTATACTTACGGAGGGAGCGCCTCTTATGGATCTCCTTATGCTGATCTTTCCTTTGAATTTGCTAAGAACGGTGGGAAAACAAAAGGTCAACCCAACCAAAACTGGGACGACATTAAACATACAGGCTACCTTATCCATAGCGAAATAAAAGGACACTTTGGCATCTTTACTCCTCGGGCGAAGTATATTCTAGCCTCCGGAAATGAATCCAAAGTGGAAGATCTTCCGGGAGCGGTATCGGGAGCGCTTAAGAGAACGGAAAATGCTGCTTTTACTGTTTTCTCTCCTTTAAACGCGAATCTTGTAGATTCCTACGCCCACAGCGCTCCAGTTCCAGTCGTTGCGATGGCGGGTGGCTACGGAATGAACTATGGAATCCGCCGGCCAGGAACCTACAACGACCCCCACATTTGGGAAAATTTAACAGCCTATAATCTGGGATTTAATATGATTCCCCATGAGAAAGTTTTTATGATGGTGGATTATTGGTATTTAAAATCTATCAATCCTGCCATAGGCAGAAATGCCGCGGGGACTGTGGTTGCCCTCCCTAGAGATTTAGGATCGGAAATCGATTATTATGCAACCTATAACATTTGCAAAATGTTAACGGTGGGCGTCCATGGCGGCTATTTTATGCCAGGGGCTTACTATAAAGCCATTCGAATAGATTCTCCTACAAGTTGGAATGGAGCCGCAAGTCAAACAGTCAGAGTGGATGGCACGGCCGATGCCGCCTATCAATTAGAACTTTTCTTTGTGACCCGATTCTAAGGAGGTAATGAATATGAATTTCTCTAAAATGTTTAAGTTAGGAGTTTTTCTTTTAGGTGGCCTCTTGCTTTTAAGTGGTTCCGCGGAGTGTTTTATCTATGAGCAATGCTCTATTGCCGATGGGCAAAGAAAATTTGCCCACTCTATGTACGCGGAAAGCGCTATGGACTTTGAAAAGGCTCTGCAAAAAGCGCCTTCTAACAAAACAGCGCTTCTTATGGCTGGCTGGAGCTACTTTAAACAAGGGAGATACGACCTCGCGCAAATAAAGTTTGGAGCTCTCCTGCAAGTGGATAGCAAATCGGAAGATGCTCTGGAAGGGTTAGGCTGGACTTATTTTAAAACCGGTCAATACATTTATGCCTTACAAACATTCGAAGCCCTCCATAAAATAAACAAAAATCATGTAGGAGCTTTAGAGGGGATCGCCTATACCAAATTTAAGTTAGGAGATCTGGCTGGATCTAAGAAGGGATTATATTTAGCCCTTCTTTATAATCCACTTTCATCGGACTCCCATTCCATATTGGGATACATTGCTTTGGCAGAATTAAATTATAAGACCGCGGCATGCCACTTTAAACACGCAATCCAACTTTCCAGTAAACCAAACGCGGACTTATCGGCTGCCTTAGCGCAAATCTCTCAAAAGAATTTAAAGAAACATTGGTGGCAATAAATTTTTGACGATTTTACAGAATAAAAAAATCAATCAATAAAAAAGATCGTCATTCCGGCGAAAGCCGGAATCCAGAATAGAAATATTATTGGCTAGATTCCGGCTTTCGCCGGAATGACGACAAAAAGGAGGAGTGGTATGCTTAAAAAGTCTTTTATTAGAGTTGTGGGGAGTTTATTTTTATCCGCATTTCTAGGAGTTCAAATCCTTGGGGCGCAGGATCTTCAAGTGCAGGGATGGAATCAATATTATACAGGTGATTTTAAGGGAGCTATAAAATCTTTTAGTGAAGTTTTAAAAGGGGAGGTTCCTAAAAAAGAGTTGGGATCCATTTTCTTAGGGTTAGGCTATAGTCAACTTTCTACTGGAAATTTAGATGAAGCGAAGAAAAATTTTGAAATGTCCTTAGAAGAAAACAAAAGCTTCGATGCTTATCGCGGCTTAGGCATGGTTGCTTTTCATAAAAAGGAATATAAAGAAGCGATTAAACAATTTCAAGCTTCCATTAAAAAGGGAAATCCCAACCGCTACGAAATGGATAGCCTCATCGCCTGGAGTTATTTTAGGGATGGCGATAGTGTAAAGGCGCAGGAAGGTTTTAGAAAACAAATTCTAGTGAATCCATATATCGCGGATGTTCACTATGGAATAGCTTTGACTCTAGACAAAATGGGGGATAAAAAAAGCGCTTTAGCCGAATTTTACGCGGTTCTCTCTTTAGCTCCGGGATACCTTGCCAACGACGAGTTTTTTAAAATTCTTGAATCTACGGCAGAATATAAACCCCTTCAAAAAGATTTAGCTTGGGGACTTTATTTTGCTGGATTTGGCAAACAATCTTTCTCTCTATTTGAAAAAGTGTTAAAGAATGAGCCAGAGAATGCGGAAACTTTAAGAGGAGCCTCTTACGCGGCCTACAAGGCAAGTTTATTTGATAAATCTATTGAATACTCTAAAAAATCTCTTGCTAAAAATCCAAATCTAGCGCCCCTTTACGAAGTCGTCTACGATTTTTCTGGAAGCTATGGACTTTATAGCGATGCCCAAACTACTCTGGCTTGGTCTCACTATAAGAAAGGGGAGATAGAAAAAGCGATGGATGCTTTTCAAGATGCTTTAAAAGTTCATTCAGACTGGCCGGACGCCAACAGTGGATTAGGCTGGGTACTTTACGCGCAAAAAAGATATACGGACGCGGAAGAATATTTTAATAAAGCTCTAAAAGTAGATCCAAAATATTTAGATGCTTATTCTGGATTAGCCGCCGTGGCCAACGCCAAAGCAGGCAAAGCTGGAGAAGGGTGGAGGCTTTATTACAGCGGCCTCTTCGAAAAAGCGATCGACAACTTTAACGAAGAATGGAAAAAAGAGGGGCTTTCTCAAGAACAGAGAATGCAAATTCAAAGAGGACTTGGCTGGTGTAATCTTAAACTTAAACGATATGGGGAAGCGGAAAATAATTTTAGAACTCTCGTTTCCGCCAGCGGGGACGATTATGACGCTAAGTTAGGGTTAGGTTATGTCCTCTATCATAGAGGAGAAACTCCCGAGGCTGTCCGTTATTTAAAACAGGCGGTGAAGGCCTATCCCTTAGATGCGGATGCGGAAATTGCCTTAGGTTGGAGTCAATATAAAAATCAGAACTTCGCGGACAGTTTAATTGAATTTAGAAGAGCCGCTCAACTCAACCCCTATATTGCCGAGCCTTTAAGAGGATTGGGCTTATCCCTTCTAAAACTAGGCCGCGGGGAAGAAGGTAAAGCAAATTTAGTGGCCGCCATAAATCTTTACCCTCAAGGATCGGATACGGAAGAACTTAGAAACTTAATTCAACAAAAGAAAGAGTTGAACGACCTTGTGATTACATTCGCTTGGGCCTATTACAACTATGGCCAATTTAACAAAGCTCAAGAAAAAGTAAAATCAATTAAGGAGATGGGATTAAATTATCCGGACATTGGACTCTTAAGCGGATATATCTCTTACAAAGATAAAAAATACGCGGACGCGGTAAAAGAATTGACCGCTTATCTAAAAAATGCGCCAGAGAGTGAGCCGGGATATGGAAAATATAGCGAAGCGTGGAACACTTTGGGATGGGTTTATATAGAGATGAAAGACTTTATGGGAGCGATTCAAGCATTTGAAAAATTGGCTCAATTCCACAAAGCGGACGACATTTGGGCCGCCCCTTACGATGGATTGGGCTGGACATATCTAAAGATGGGTGAAAAAGGGAAAGCCACTCAAATGTTCAATAAATCTTTACAGTTAGCTCCGGGATACTTAAGTTCCCTAGCTGGACTCAACGAATTAAAAAAGAATTAAAGGATTAGTGGACAGAAATCTTATAGATATCGCTGTTAGCGATACGGGGTTTGTATTCGATCCAACCACGGGTCAGACATTCCGCCTCAATAAATCCGCGCTCTTTATTGTTCGAACTCTGCAAACTGGAGCTAAACTTAATCAAGTCGCGGAAAAACTAGCAGAACAATTTAATGTAGATAAGTCCAGCGCCAAAGAAGATGTAAAAGAATTTCTCTCTCTTATGGCTAAAATGGGATTTAAGTTCGATGCCTCCTAATCCTTCTAATTTTTCTGTCGCAGTCACAGGACTAAACTCTACAGATAGCCCCGCTCCCGGAATTCCCGTGATGCGCTCCATTAAGGAAGCGGCTCGGAATAAAGTGAATGGAATTGGACTGGGGTATGATTCCTTGGACGCTGGCCTTTATCGCAAATCTCATTTTAATCATGTTTACTTACTCCCCTACCCTTCCGAAGGGGCGGATTGTTTAATGGATCGCCTTCTCAAAATCAATTCTAGGACTCCCATCGATGTTTTAATTCCCACATTGGACGCGGAAATATTTAATTTAATTACGATTCAAAAACGGATTCATCAACTTGGAATTCATACCCTTATTCCCACGAAAGAACAACTTCAACTTTGTTCTAAGCCTAACCTCCCAGAATTAGGGAAGAAAGCAAATATCTTTATTATCCCCGGGAAAGTAATTGGGGACACAAAGAATTTAAGTAAAAAAGTGGAGGAGATAGGGTTTCCACTGATGGTCAAAGGCGTTTTCTACGAGGCGTATAAGACCCAAAACATTGACGATGTAAATAAATATATTTCCATACTTTCCGAGAAGTGGGGCATGCCCATTATTTTGCAAAAATATATTGAAGGCGAAGAGTTTAATGTGACCGCGGTGGGCAATACGGAAGGGAAATTAAAGGGAATGGTTTGTATGCGCAAACTCATTACGACGGATAAAGGGAAGGGGTGGTCCGGAGTTACCATTAAAGATCCAGAAATAGATCAATTGGTGGAACGGTTTTTTGAAGCTACCAAATGGAGCGGTCCTTTAGAGTTAGAAATATTAAAGGCGAAAGAATCTAAACAATTCTATCTTATTGAAGTGAATCCGCGGTTCCCCGCGTGGATTTACCTTTCTAAGGCGGCCGGTGTAAACCTTCCTTGGCTCACTTGCCAGCTGGCGTTAGGATTGGACTCAAAAACAAAACCGATGAAAGATTATGAAGTGGGAGTTATATTTACTCGCCATGCCAACGAAGATATTTTACACATGAAAGAGCTGGAAACACTCAATGTGGAAGGGGAACTACACTATGCCTAAAAGCGAATACGAAAAACCAAGTATTGTTCGACACACCATGGGGATGATGAACGAGTTTGGCCGACCCTCGGGCCAAAACCATTGTTACGAAATAGACGGCGTTCCCGTGGAATCGCTGGTAAAAGAGTACGGTTCCCCCCTGATTATTTTTTCAGAATCGACTATTCGGGAAAGACACGCGGAGCTTCACCGCGCGTTCAGTTTACGCTACCCAAAAGTTCAAATTGCGTGGTCTTATAAGACCAACTATTTAGACGCGATCTGTTCCATTATGCATCAAGAAGGTTCTTGGGCGGAAGTTGTTTCGGAATATGAGTACGAAATGGCGAACAGGTTAGGCATTGAAGGTAAAAGAATTATTGTCAACGGTCCCTATAAACCAGACAGTTTCTTAATGAACGCGGTTAAAGATAAAGCGATCATCAATATTGAAAGTTTAGACGAGGTTTATACTCTAGAAAAAATTGCCGCGGCTTACGGAGAAAAAGTAGAAGTGGGTTTGAGAATTAATATGGATACAGGCATGCTCACCGCCTGGGAAAGGTTTGGAGTCAACTTAGAGAGTGGACAAGCTCATGAGGTGGCGAAACGCATTGTGTCTGGTGGAAAATTAAAGCTGGTGGGATTGCACTCACACATTGGCACATTTATTCTGGATCCAAAATTTTACCAACAGCAGGCGATTAGTTTGTGCACATTCGCGTCGCGATTAAAAGATGAATTTGGAATCAACCTAAAATATCTCAATATTGGTGGCGGGTTCGCCTCCCGCAACCGTTTAAAGTCCACCTACTTGCCTACCACTTACATGGCCCCTAGTTTTGATGCTTACGCGGAATCTATTTGCAACATTATATTAGGCGCTTTCCCTCACGACAATCTGCCAACTCTATTTTTAGAAACAGGTCGCGCCCTTGTGGATGAATCCGGGTACCTTATTGCCACGGTGGGCTCTACCAAAAGATTGCCTTCGGGAATACGGGCTCTTATATTGGACGCGGGCGTCAATATAGCCGTCACAAGTTATTGGTACGATTTAGAAATACTTCCTGTTCAGGATCGCGGCTACTTTATGGAAGACCATGTGATCTACGGACCTTTATGTATGAATATAGATGTCTGTAGAGATCTGGTTAAACTTCCACTCTTAAATAAGGGAGACAACTTGGTGCTTCGTCCTTTTGGCGCTTACAATGTAACGCAGTGGACACAATTTATTCGAATGAGACCCCCCGTTCTACTCATTGGATTGAGTGGCGAAATCGATGTCATTCGCGAAGCGGAAGATGTGACCTATCTTAAACAAAAAGAGAAGTTGCCCAAACGACTTAAGGCGTGATTCAATTCCTTCAAAAAAGTTTCAATAAGTTTTCTAAGCCAGAATTTTTCTTAGAGTCTACTCTCCATAGCTATTCCCAAATCCTTTTTTCCGACTCAAAAATTGTTGGACTTATTGTACTCACAGCCTCCTTTTTTAACCCGGAGGCGGGCATTAATGGTCTTTTGGGATGTTTGCTTGTAAACCATTTTGCTTACCATTTGGGGTTTGATCAAAGTGAGTTAAAAGCCGGTCTTTATGGCTTAAATGGGGTTCTCCTAGGAATTGCCGTAAATCTCTATAGTGATTTTCCACTTCTTCGTTCTCTTTTCATTATTGTTTTATTTTCGCTTCTTTTGGTACTGGTTATTTCTGCGAGCTCTAAATATTTAAAAGTAAGGTTCCTCCCCTCTATGAGCCTTCCTTTTGTGTTAGTTTCTTGGATGATGATCTTAAGCGAATCCTCCGTATTTAGAAAAGAAGTTTTGAATATTGACTACATCACTTTAGAAAATATTCCGAATATATTCTTTAAAAATGTTGGACATATTCTTTTTAGCCCTACAGAAAATGTAGGCATTGCGATAATGATTGCTTTACTTTATTACTCTCCCATTCTTGCCTTCATCACTGTTGTTTCTTTCGCGCTTTGCACAACCTTCGCGCTTATATTTCCAGAATACATCACTTTTTTAATTAACAACGGATTCAATGTGATTCTCTCCGCCGTAGCTTTAGGTGGCGTTTTCTATGTCCCCAACCTTTGGAGTTTATCCATCGCCTTAATTGCAAGCTTACTCACTCTTTTAGTGGGGCAAGTCCTGCAAACCTTTTTTACTCCCTACCATGTGCCTGTGCTTGCCGCTCCCTTTAATTTTACCGCCCTCCTCATGCTCTTTGCTCTTAAAAAAGAGAGTACGGGAGGCCTTTACCCTGTGACTTTATTTAAATCCCCCGAGGAAAATTTCACTAACTTTCTTAAGGAGAAAGCGAATGTTAGCAAGGGAGATTATGGATTTAATTTTCCATTCATAGGAGAGTGGTTTGTATCGCAAGGAAGTAACGGCAAACACACTCACAAAGGTATTCACCAATGGGCATTCGACTTTGTGGTCCGGGACAAAAAGGGGAGTTTTTATCGGGGGGGCGGCCAAAAATTAGAGGAACATTACTGTTACAAGATGCCTGTTATTTCCCCCGGGGAAGGGGTTGTTGTCTCTATGGAGTCCAGCATTAAAGATAACGCGGTAAGTTCCACTAATCTTGCCTTTAATTGGGGAAATAATATTATTATTAAACATAGTCCCTACCTCTTCTCTGAAATTAGCCATTTTACCCAAGGAGGCGTGCAGGTCACATTCAATCAAATTGTTAAAAAAGGGCAAAATTTAGGGGCTGTGGGGAGTTCTGGCTGCGCTCCCTATCCTCATCTCCATATTCAGTTTCAAGCGGTGGGAATGTTGGGCAACCCTACGATTCCTATTCACTTTTCCGATTATCTGATTAAAGACGATCGTTCAGAAACTTTTGTTTCGGTGGGACTTCCAGAAGAAGGTCAAACGGTCTTAAATTTACCTGTCGATTTAATGACTAAAGCTGCCCTTGGTTTTGAATTAGATCAAAAGATGAAATTTGATTTTTTTGTGAACGGAAAAAAGAAGGAAGAAGTTTGGCAGATCGATATGGATTCGTTGGGAATTCTCTATATAGAATCTAGCCTTCACAAAGAAAAACTTTTCTTCTTTAAGGGAGATCGTTCTATGACTCTTTTACGCTATGAGGGAAAGAAAAAGAGCGGGCTTTACCTTTTTAGTTTGGGGTTAGAAAAAATTCCCTTCTATGCTTCCGACCACCTACATTGGCAAACGCGATTACCGTATGGAGATATTCTTCAAGGAGTTCGTTCCCGCTTCTGGGAATCTGTTCAGCCTTATTTACCTTCTAAAAGTCTCACTGGAAAGCACGCCTTTAAAAAGTTAGACCAGAAATGGATTTTACGCAGCCTGCTCTATTCCCATCAAACCCACATCGCCGACCGAACCATTGTATTCGAAGACGGCCTCACAGAAATAACCGCCAGAACCAAAGGAAACAACTTCCACCTCCGCCGCAGTTGACTCCTCCGCGGGAGATGAGGTAAAATTTTACACTAATCCCTACCCCAATGGCGTAGGGAGTTATTTTTTATATTGATATGAAAAAATTTATAACACTATTTCTGCTAGGAATGTTCTTTTTTTCCTTTTCTGTTGCTTCTTTAAAGGCAGAGGAGGAATCCGGCAAAAAGAAAGATGGTTGGAGAAGCTTTTTTAGCCGGGATCGGGACAAAACTAGGACCGGTATTAAAAAGAAGGGTTGGTTCTCCGGGGAAGAAGAAGAGGTTAATCTCCAAGAGAGTTTAGTTGATTTAATCGATACTCCTACGACTCGTGTTTTAGGGTACGGAAGCTACAGAATAAATTTTAGGTTTTTTAGGGATGGTGGGGTCTTAAACCATCTTTCCTTTGGGGTTTTCAACCGCTTTAATTTAGGGGTTTCCTGGGATGTGGAAAAATTAATTGGAGTGGAAGATCCTGGAACCAATGTTCCCGTTTTGAATATAAAGGTCAGGGCCTACGATGGCGGACCTGTTTTACCTTCAGTAGCCATTGGCTACGATGGGCAAGGAAGATTTTTTAATAAGACAACAGACCAATATAGAGAAAGAGAAAAGGGCCTCTTCCTAGTTTTAGGGAAAGAACCACTTCACAATCTAGAAACACGCGTGGGAATGAGCGTTGCTAAGTTTAACAGTGGAGAGGGTTCCGAAGGAAAAATATCGGGGTTTATTGGCGCTTCTTATTCCATGGAAGATAAATTTTATCTGATGATGGAATATGACAATTTAAGATCGGCCCCCAGCAATCGTTGGAATGTTGGATTTCGAATTTTACCCCTGCCTTCCTTTGGAGTGGACTTTGCAGTGAGAAATCTCATGAACTCTTCTGAACGGGAACGGATTGTCCGCCTCAATTACGTCGGAAATTTCTAACAATCATTTAACATGGATGAAATTGTAGGTTTAGAATTTGAAAAACCCGTTTTAGAATTAGAGTCTAAGATTGCAGAAATTAAGAGTTTAAGCGCCAGCCAATCTTTATCTGTAAGTTTAACAGAAGAAGTAAAATCCTTGGAAGAGAAGAGAAATCAGATCATGCAGGATATTTTCTCAAATCTTACTCCTTGGCAAAGAGTTCAGCTGGCCAGGCATCCTCGCAGGCCGCACACTCTAGACTATATTCAAGCTCTTTTTACGGATTTCACGGAACTGCATGGTGACCGTAACTTTGCCGACGATCCCGCTTTGGTGGGAGGGTGCGCTTTTCTAGAAGGAGCCCCCGTTATTGTCATGGGACAACAAAAAGGGCGGTCTATAGAAGAGTCTATGCTGCGCAATTTTGGGATGATGCACCCCGAAGGGTACCGCAAAGCTTTGCGTTTAATGGAATTAGCAGAAAAGTTTTCCAAGCCCATTATTCTCTTTATAGATACCCCCGGCGCTTATCCTGGGATTGGCGCGGAAGAAAGAGGTCAAGCCGAAGCGATCGCTCGGAATTTAAGGGAGATGGCGTTACTTAAGGTTCCTCTTATTAGCATTATTATTGGCGAAGGCGGTTCGGGAGGCGCCTTGGGGTTAGGAATTACAGATCGCATTTTAATGTTGGAAAATGCTTGGTATTCGGTTATTTCTCCGGAAGGTTGCGCAGCCATCCTGTTTAGAGATGCCACCAAAGCGTCGCACGCCGCGGAAGCGTTAAAGTTAACAGCAAAAGATTTAAAATCTTTTGGAATTATAGATGAAATTGTCTCCGAACCTTTGGGAGGCGCTCACCGGGACTTTCCGTCGGTGATTTTAACTCTTAAAGCATCGCTCCAACGCCACCTAAAGGATCTAAACCTTTTAGAGGAAAAAGAACTCTTAGAGAAGAGATACGAAAAGTTTAGAATTTTAGGAAGTTGGAAAGAAGGGAATAGTCCAAAGAAAAACACAAAATCTAAAAAAAAGATTTAAAAGATACTAAAGGAGGAAGTTCAAATGGTTGTCACAGAAGAAAAAATAAAAGAAGTTTCACCCAGGGATCATTTTCTTAAATTATCCCCCGGGAAATTAATGGGATTAAGAAATGTGTCCGATTCAAACGGAAAACTTAAAGTGCTCGCTTTGGATCAGTCTAACTCATTTAAAAAGTTCTTAAGAGCTCTCTATGAAAAAGAAGGTAAAAAAAGAGAGCCGTCGTATCAAGATATTATGGACGCGAAGCTAGAAATTACGGAAACGCTTTCTCCATTTTCTACAGCGGTGTTGTTAGATGTTAACTATGGAGCGCGCCAATCCATTAACGCTGGCTCTTTAGCTCCTGGGATTGGACTCATTGTTCGTTTAGAGGCTTCTAAAGATCCAGGCACAAAAAGTGAAGTTGAACCGGGCTGGTCTGTTCATCAAATTAAAAAGATGGGCGGCACCGCGGTTAAACTTTTGGTTTATATGGATGTGGAAGATAAGAAAGCTACCGAGTTTCAAATGGAATTTGCTCATCAGGTTTGGAAAGATTGCGCTCGCGAAGATATTCTTTTGATGACAGAAGAGCTTTCTTACCCTCAATCTGGAGAAGATAAAAATACACCAGCTTATCAAGTAAGACGTCCTATCAACATTGTGTCTTCTTGCGAAATGTTGGGACCTGTAACGGATATTTTAAAGTTAGAATACCCAGCCAACATTAGAACCGACGACGAAAAGAAACAAAAGTCCGCGCTTCAAACCATCAATGAGAAAGCGATCCGTCCTTGGGTTTTACTTTCTGCCGGAGAAAAGTTTGATCTTTTCTTAAAACAGGTAGAGTTGGCCATGCAGGCAGGCGCCAGCGGGATTATGGCAGGCAGGGCGATCTTCCAAGAATATTTTGATTTCGTAGATAGAAACGACCGCAAAAAATTCTTAAAGACTACTGGAATTGACCGCATGAAAAAGTTGAACGAACTCGTAGACAAGTATGCCACTTCTTGGCAGAAAAGATATAGCATAGACCCCATTCAACATCTCAATGCTGTGGAGTCCGACTGGTACTCTAAAGGCGCAGTGGCCTCTGGCGCAAATGTTAAAGGCGAATATTAAGATCAACTGATCATGTCTAAAAAAATTGGAATATTAACAGGTGGTGGGGATTGCCCGGGATTAAACCCGGCCATTCGTGGGTGTGCCATGCGCGCGTTTGATTTTGGTTATGAATGCGTGGGTCTATTGGAAGGTTGGAAAGGGTTAGTTAAAGGTTTAACCACTCCGCTTGGACTTCAGGATGTGGCCGATATCGTGGGTAAAGGTGGCACCATCCTTGGAACCAGCCGAACCAATCCCTTTAAACAAGAGGGCGCTCTTCCCCAATGTTTAGATAACTTTAAAAAATTGGGGTTAGACGCTCTTGTGGCTATGGGTGGAGAAGATACATTGGGAGTAGCATCGCGATTCTATAGCGAACACAATATTCCAGTCGTTGGAGTTCCAAAAACCATGGACAACGATCTTTCCGCAACCGATTATACCTTTGGTTTTGATACCGCCACTACTGTTGCTGTAGATGCCGTAGAAAGACTTAAAGATACAGGCCGCAGCCACAGACGAGTCATGGTTTTGGAAGTCATGGGGCGCCATGCGGGGTGGGTTGCCCTTTTCACCGCCATCGCCAGTGGAGCAGACTGGGTATGTTTACCAGAGTTTCCGGTAGATGTAAAAAAGATGTGCGATCATATAAAAAAAGTTCACGCCAGAAATAAAGTAGCGCTTGTGGTAGCTTCGGAAGCGATTACCATTCCCGGAGAAAAAGTGGGCGAAGAAAAGTTGGATGAGTTTGGACACATGTTGCTCAAAAAGCGTGGGGTAGGGGAACGCATAGCAGAAATTATTGAGAGAGAAACAAAAATAGAAACTCGCGCCAGTATTATTGGTCACATTCAAAGAGGAGGTTCCCCCACCCTCTTCGACAGAATTTTAGGAACGCGTGTAGGCGTGAAAGCCGCCGAACTAGTCCAAGAAGGAAAGTTCGGCCAAATGGTAGCCCTGCGCGGCAACGATGTCGTAGGAGTTTCCCTAAAAGAAGCCACCTCCCAACTCAAAGTCGTCCCCCAAGACTGGATGCGCCTAGCCGAGATATTCTTTAAATAAATTAGAGAGAGATAAAAAAGGTAAAAACATAAAAAAGGGGACAGTCCCTAAAGGGACAGTCCCCTTTTTTATGTTCTACAGGCCGGCGCGGGTTAAGAGGGTGTTGGCGTGGCGGATGAAGTATTGGGGGTTAAAACATTCCTGAATGGTGGCTTGGGGGATATAGGATTTAAGGATTGTGTCATTTTGAACGAGTAACTTAAAATCCTTGTTCTTGGTCCACGCTTCTTGAGCTAGAGTTTGTATTACTTTGTAGGCGTCTTCGCGAGAAAATTTCTTGCCTGCTCGTTTAATGAGTTCTAACATGAGTCTTTGTGAGGCAAGGATCATTAGGGTTTTCTTTAAGTTCTCTTCCATCTTTTGCGGGTAAACGACCAAGCCGGATAAAACTTCGTTCATTCTATAAATCATAAAATCCAGAGTGATCGTGGCGTCCGGTAAAATAACGCGCTCTACGGAGGAGTGAGAAATGTCCCGCTCGTGCCAAAGGGCTACATTTTCCATGGCTGCCTGAAGATTGGAGCGTAAAAGACGGGCCAGTCCGCAAATATTTTCACAGGCGATGGGGTTTCTTTTGTGGGGCATGGCGGAAGAACCCCGTTGACCTTCCGTAAAAGGTTCCTCTGCTTCTAAAACTTCTGTTCTTTGAAGATGGCGGATTTCTAAGGCGAACTTTTCTAAAGAGCAGGCCACTAAAGCGAGTAAAGAAATATAGTGAGCGTGCCGATCTCGAGGCACAATTTGGGTGGCGACTGGCTCTGGAGTTAACCCCAATTTTTTACAGACATGTTTTTCTATGGACGGATCTAAATGAGCAAATGTTCCCACTGCTCCAGAAATTTTTCCAAAAGCGATGATGCGGCGAGCCTCTTCTAAACGAGATTCGGCTCGACAAAGTTCGGAGTACCAACCCGCCATTTTAATGCCAAAAGTTGTGGGTTCGGCGTGCACCCCGTGAGTTCTTCCGGCCATCAATGTAGTTTTATACTGACGCGCTAACCCTGCGACTGTTTTCTTAAGATCCGTTAATCCTTTCTGTAAAATTTCAGTAGCTTTAACCAGTTGCACCGCTAAGGCTGTATCTAAAACATCGGAAGATGTCATTCCCATATGCAAATGGCGCGCTGGCTTACCTACAGTGCGTTCTACTTGGGTGAGGAAAGCGATGATATCGTGTTTAACAACCTTTTCTATCTCTTCGATCTTCTTAACTTCTATCTTCGCTTTTTTCTTGATGATGGCAAGATCGGACTTGGGAACTTTTCCCTGTAAAGATAGAGCTTCACAAGCAAGAATTTCCACCTGCAGCATAATTTGGAATCGTTCTTCATCGGACCAAATGTGAGCAATTTCTGGACGGGTATAGCGAGGAATCATTTAAAGACCACTCCCGAAAGACCTTTCTTTACTTCTCCTAAGAGGACGCTATTTTTTAAGAGTTTCATGACTTTAGAAAATCCTTGAGGCGATACAACTAGGACTAGCCCAATTCCCATGTTGAAGGTTTTAAACATTTCTGGGTCGGAAATTTTTCCTTTCATTTGAATGCGATCAAAAACAGGGAGAATGTCCCAGCTTCCTTTTTTGATCTCTATGCCAAAACCATTCGGCAAAACACGGGGGATATTATCGTACCAACCACCCCCTGTAATGTGGGCAATTCCTTTAACATGGTTGGGAACTAGAGAACTGTCCGCGAAAAGTGGTTCGGTTTGTCTAACATAAATTTTTGTGGGGGTTATGAGCTCTTTTCCGTGCAATTTTAATTCTTTCTCGGAAAAAACTTTTCGAACCAAAGAGTAGCCGTTGGAGTGAACTCCACTGGAGGGAATTCCTATAAGAAGATCCCCCTGCTTAATATTTTTTGGGTTGAAAGTGCGGCCTCCTTCTGCTAACCCCACGGCAAATCCAGCCAAATCGTATTCTCCTTTTTTATAGAAGCCGGGCATTTCCGCGGTTTCTCCACCTAAAAGAGCTGCTCTAGACTGTTCGCATCCATTTTGAATTCCGCGAATCACTTGTTCGGCCACACCTACATCCAATTGACCACAAGCAAAATAATCTAAAAAGAAGAGAGGTTTGGCGCCAGTGCAAATAAGATCATTCACATTCATCGCCACTAAATCGATGCCTACAGTATCATGTTTATTTAAAAGGAAAGCGATCTTAAGTTTAGTGCCCACACCGTCGCAACAAGCAGAAATATAGGCGCGTTTAGAACCGTTGGAAGGGAGAGGATACAACCCAGAAAATCCTCCAATGGCTCCGCGAGAAATTTTAGAAGTGGAAACTATTTTTTTTATGCGCTGAACTAGTTCGTTGCCAGCGTTGACGGAAACTCCCGCCTGTTGATAGGTAATCATTTATCTGGTCGGCTGCCAGGTTTTACTAAAGGAATCCCTTCCTTGCATAAAGGACAGTCTGGAGGAACATAATCTTTTAAAGGAAGTTTTAATAAAATGGTTTTAGTCGTGCCAAAACTAATGGGAGAGGCGCTTCTTTCCGCCACCGCGGCCACACCAATGAGACGAGCTTTACAACTCTGGACAAGCTGTACAATTTCTTTTAGAGATCCCCCCGTAGTCACTACATCTTCCACGGCTAAAACAGATTCTCCGGGTTGAATGGAAAATCCTCTTCTTAACTTAAGTTGTCCTGTAGAACTTTCTCGTTCCGCAAAAATAGCTCTTGCCTTAAATGCCCGCGCCACCACATGTCCCAACACAATTCCACCTAAGGCTGGAGAGCAAACAGCATCCAGCCGAACTGGAATACCCGCATTCTCCTCCCGAACCCGAGCCACTAAAGCTTCCCCTAACATCTCCGCCACATCGGGATATTGTAAAACTTTGGCGCACTGCAAATAGAGATCAGAATGGCGTCCGGAAGTTAATTGGAAATGGCCGTCTAAAATGGCGCCTCGCTCTTGGAACAATTTTTTAATTTCAGGTTCATTCATGTGTATACCTCTGATAAAATTTCTTTTGTGGCCTTGATTCGATCTTTCGCTTGTAAAATAGGTCTGCCCACAACTAGAAAACTAGCGCCAAGATTCATCGCTTTCTTGGCTGTCATCACTCTTTTTTGATCTTCTTTTCCTTCCGCTTGAGATTGGCGAATTCCCGGCACAACCAATAAAAAATCTTTTCCTAAAGAACTGCGAATGAGTTCAATTTCATTTCCGGAAGCAACCACACCGTCCAAACCCGCTTTCTTTGCTAAGTTTGCCAACCTTTTTACTTGATCTGATGACGAATCTGCAACCCCAATCTCTTTTAAATCCCCTTCCAACATACTGGTAAGTACAGTCACACCAAAAAGATTCGGTTTAGCTACATTTAGCCGCTTTGACTCTTCTATCGTCGCTAAAACAGCCTCTTTCATCATACCAAATCCGCCAGAACTGTGTATAGTAATCCCCCAGACACCTAAACGGACCGCTTGTCTGCAAGATTCGGCAACAGTTAACGGAATATCGTGAAACTTTAAATCTAAAAAAACTTTATGCCCTAATTTTGTAATTTCTTTGACTGCGCTGGGGCCTACCGCGGTAAAAAGTCTGCCCCCAATCTTAAATATGTTGACCAAAGGTGATAATTCTAAAACAAGCGGCATCAGTTCATTGGGCTCAACATCTAGAGCCACAATTAATGGATTTTCTTTCATGCTTCTGTGCCTATGGCCTCCCGAATGTTCTTAAAACCGTCTCGCTCTAAAAACTCTACTAATCCTTTATTAATGGATTTAATCGTACAAGGTCCTCCGTAAACCCAGCCGGTATAAAGTTGAACTAAAGAAGCCCCCGCTTTAATTTTTCTATAGGCATCTTCCGCGGAAAATATTCCTCCCACTCCAATTAAAATAAATTTTTTGCCAAAATTCTTATAGAGATATTTTAAAGTTTGCATGGACCTATCTTCCAAAGGTCTCCCGCTTAAACCTCCTTCGGAAAGCATCTGTTCCGCCACTCCTTCTCGAGCAGTGGTGGTGTTCGTAGCGATCAACCCCACAATCTTATGATCGGCGCAAATTTCCGCGATAAAATTGAGTTGATCCTGATCTAAATCTGGGGCAATTTTTACAAAGAGAGGTTTTAGAGGACTGTAAGTAACGCGAGCGATGGCGTCATTTTTTTCCTGTAACCTCGCTAAAATAGGAGAAAGGTCGTGCTGAAGTTCTCTTAGTCCCGGAGTGTTAGGCGAACTTACATTCACCACAAAATAGTCCGCGTAAGAGTAAAGTTTCTCAAAACTATATAAATAATCTTCGGCGGCGCGAGAATTATCTGTTATTTTACTCTTGCCAATATTGATTCCTACGGGGATAGAAGGACGGTCACTGTCACTTAACCATTTCTCCACCCAATCGGCTCCCCGATTGTTAAATCCCAAACGGTTAATGAGCGCGTTCTCTTCTGGAATTCTAAAAATCCTTGGCCTAGGGTTCCCTTCTTGAGCTCTGGCAGTCACCGTTCCTCCCTCCATAAACCCAAAACCAAATGAAGCCAGAATATTAAATATTTCGCAATTTTTATCGAACCCAGCGGCTAATCCTACAGGGCTGGAAAAATGTTTTCCTAATAAATCAAAATTTAAAGAGGGGTGATTAAACCGATAGATTTTTTTCAAAATCTCTTTTTTGAAAGGAACCCTTTGGGCCAAACGAAAATATCTTAAAACAAATTCATGAGTTTGCTCCGCGTCCAAAGAAAAAAGAATGGGTCTTAAAACATGTTGATAGATCATATTTATTTTTTGTAAACGACCTTGCCTGCGACCAAGGTCATTATAATTTCTCCTTTAAATTTACGATTGAGATAGGGGGAGTTATGGCTTTTACTGACCCCACTCTCCCTGGTATAGCGCCACTCCTTTTTAGGATGGAATAGAACGATGTCCGCTGGGGAACCAACTTTTAAATTTCCTCCGGGTAAATTAAAAATTTTTGCTGGGGTTTCTGTCATCTTTCTTAATGCTTCTAAAGGAGAAAGAATCCCTTTCAAAACGAGCTCATTATAGACCAAAGCGAACGAGGTCTCAAGTCCTATGATTCCAAAGGGAGAAGATTTTAAACCTTTCCCCTTACTAACATCCTCGTGCGGAGCGTGATCAGTCGCGATAATATCTAAAGTTCCATCTTTTAAACCTTCCACGATAGCTTCCACATCTTTTTTGGCGCGTAAGGGCGGCTTCATCTTCGCGCGACTTCCATGATTTAAAACCGCTTCCTGGGTTAGAGTAAAATAGTGAGGACAGGTTTCCGCGCTCACGGAAATATTTTTTTTCTTCGCTTTTCGGATTAAGTCCACGGAATCTTTACAGGAGATATGCGCCAAATGGATACGCGCTCCTGTGATTCGCGCGAGTTCTATATCTCGCTCAACAATATTCGATTCCGACTTCGCGGAAATTCCACCCACTTTGAGTTTTTTTGAGAGAGGCCCATCGTGAATGACTCCCCCGAAAGAAAGTGTTTCATCTTCGCAATGCTCTATCAGAGGAACATTTAGAGTCTTCGCTTTCTTTAAAGCTTCTCGCATGAGTTCTAAATCCATAACGCAGCGACCGTCATCGGAAAAAGCAATACACCCTGCCGTGACCATAGAAGAAAAAGGAGTTAGATTTTTGCCCTCTAATCCTAAAGTAATGGCGCCTATGGGATAAACTCGGGCAGGCGCTTTTTTGGAACGCTGAACAACAAATTTAACTTTTTCTGGAGAATCGATAGGTGGGTGGGTATTCGCCATAGAGATTAACGAAGTCACTCCCCCTTTTACGGCCGCTTTACATCCGGAAAGAATGGTCTCCGCCTTTTCTCCTCCGGGTTCGCGTAAATGAACATGAGCGTCCACAAGTCCTGGAAAAACCCAGTGATCTTTTGCATCCCAAACAGTCCAGCCTTTTTTTATTGGGATTTTTTTACCGACTTGGGAAACTTTTCCATTCTGAATTAGCAGATCAAAAAAACCGTCGCGCTCGTTTTTTGGATCGAGAAGATGACCCCCCTGAATCAGGAGGTTCACTTAGAGCCTGCGAGGAGGTAGAGGACGGCCATGCGCACGGCCACACCGTTAGTCACTTGTTCTAGGATTACGGAAGAATCACCATCGGCCATTTCCGAATCTATTTCGACGCCACGATTCATGGGACCAGGGTGAAGGATTAAACAATCTTTTTTGAGCCATTTTTTCTTATCGCTCCACATGCCATACTGTTTTACATATTCATCCATGGAAGGAATAAGGCCATCCCTTTGCCTTTCTTTTTGAATGCGCAGAACATTGACTGCATCGGCATTCTTAACTGCCGTACGAAAATCGTGCTGAATCCGAATCGACTTACCAAAAATTTTAAGTAGTTCTTTAGGAACTAGATTTTCTGGCCCGCAAAGAGTGACTTTTGCTCCCAATTTAGTGAGTCCCCAAAGATTAGAACGGGCCACACGAGAATGAAGAATATCCCCTAAAATAACGATATTGAGCCCGCGAATCTCTTTTTTCTTTTCCCGCAAAGTAAATAAGTCTAGTAGCCCTTGGGTGGGGTGTTCGTGAGTTCCATCTCCAGCATTCACGATATGGAGCTTTAAACTTTCGGCCAACATTTCGGCAGCGCCGTTTTCACTATGCCGGATCACAATAAAATCGACCTTCATGGATTCCAAAGTTTTTCCCGTATCAAGCAAACTTTCTCCTTTCTGAACAGAGCTTAAAGGAACGGGAATATCTAGGGTATCCGCGGCCAACCGTTTAGCCGCCAGTTCAAAAGAGGCGCGTGTGCGCGTAGAGGGTTCACAAAATAGATGCGCCACAGTTTTGCCGCGCAATGTGGGAACTTTTTTAATGGATTGGGTAAAAAGCTTTTTAAAAGGAACGGCAGTATCCAGAATAAGTTGAATTTCTTCTTTAGAGAGGGATTCTAAACTTAAGAGATCTTTCGATTTAAGTCTCATTCAATAAATCCAAACTCCTTCTTTTTTATCTATCTCTTTAACTTGAATTTGAATTTTTTCCCCTTTTTTTACAGACATTTTTCTAGCCACATAGTCCGCCTGAATCGGGAGTTCCCTTCCTCCTCTATCGATCAGAGTTGCCAAACGAATCATTCGAGGACGACCCCGTTCGAGTAACGCGTCTAAGGCCGCTCGAATGGTACGCCCTGTATAGAGTACATCGTCAACTAAAAGTATGGAATAGCCATCTATGGAAAGAGGGATATCGCTTTCCCTTACAATCGGTTGGCTGCCAATTTCTCCAACATCGTCTCTATAGAGAGTAATATCAAGGGAACCTACTTCCACATTCAATCGATATTTCTGTTTCAAAATTTTTGCAATTCTATTGGCCAAAATAGCCCCTCGAGTTTGTATGCCAATCACACAAACGCTCTCTTTTTTTAACTGTATCGGTTCATTTTTCACAAACTCCTCCGCCATTTTCCCGAGGAGAAAATTAAACTCTTTAGAATCTATAACAGGCTTCATTGTTTGGGATGAGCGCTCTGTTTTTCATCTATCCGCGTCGGGTAATTTCCAGAAAAACAACCGGTACAATATCTTGTGGAACTTCCCTTAGCTGCCTGAACCATTCCCTCTAAACTTAAATATTCCAAACTATCCACGCCTAAAAATTTACGAATTTCTTCCACGGAGTGAGTGGAAGCAATCAGCTCTTCTTTAGTGGGAGTATCAATTCCATAATAGCAGGGGCCGGTAATGGGCGGCGAGGAAATTCTCATATGAATTTTTTTGACATTGGTTAACCGCAATAATTCAATGAGTTTACGGGAAGTCGTTCCGCGCACAATAGAATCGTCCACCAACACAATATTTTTTCCGCGCAAACTTTCTCGAATGGGGTTATATTTTACGCGCGCCCTAAAATCCCGCAGGGGACCAGAAGGTTCAATAAAAGTGCGCCCCACATAGTGGCTGCGAATAAATCCCACTTCAAAAGGAAGGCCAGACTGTTCCGCGTAGCCTGTAGCCGCGACCACGGAAGAATCTGGAATCGCCACCACACAATCCGCGTCTGGAGCTGGCGCTTCTCTGGCAAGTTGCCGGCCGAGCTCTCTTCTGACTTCGTAAACGCTGTGTCCAAATATTTTAGAATCCGGTCTGGCAAAGTAAACAAATTCAAAGACGCAGAAGGCGCTCCTCTTCTGTGGTTTTGCAAGTTTATAACTTTGGATTTTGTGGCGATCTTCAATCACAACCATTTCCCCCGGCTCTATCTCTCTTATAAACTTAGCTCCAATTAAATCGAACGCGCAGGTTTCCGAAGCTACGACCCATGCGGATCCTAACTTCCCTAAAATAAGCGGCCTAAATCCTAAAGGATCTCTAACCGCAATCAAGGTTCCATCGGAACCCCCTTTTCTATTCTGATCTGTAGCGAAGAGAAGGGAGTAGGCTCCCTCTACTTTTGATAAAGAAGAGATAATAGCATCGATCAAATTTTTTTCTTTGGAGCGAGCAATTAAATGAAGGATGACTTCACTGTCGGTGGTGGTTTGAAATATTGCGCCGGTAGACTCTAACTTTTGTTTTAGGGCTTCCGCGTTCGTTAAATTGCCATTATGCCCCACTGCTAACTGACCGTAAGGAGTTCTAACCAAAAGCGGCTGCGCGTTTTTTATGACAGAACTTCCCGTCGTTGAATAACGCACATGCCCAATGGCGGAACGCCCTTTCAACATGGAGAAATGTTCCTGTTTAAACACATCAAAAACCAGCCCCATCCCCACATGCCGATTCATTTTTCCATTGAAGGAAACAATCCCCGCGGACTCTTGCCCTCTATGCTGGAGAGCGGTTAATCCCAAATAAACTAAATGAGCCGCGTCCCTATGACTATAGACGCCGCAAACACCACACTCTTCTTTTAGTTCTTCTGCCATTTAAATTCCTTTCGCGTACTGGACCGCAGATTTCCAGAATAAAAGTCCAGGCGTATCCCCCACAAATTCTTTTCTAGACCATTCTGGATGTTGAAATTGACTTACAAATCTTTCCGGATGAGGCATCAATCCTAAAACATTTCCACTCTCATTACAAATCCCAGCAATGGCTCGAAGAGACCCATTAGGATTTTTGGGAGAATATCGAAACACAACTTGACCCTTTTTTTCTATTTCATTTAAAGTTTTTTTATCTTTGGTCACAAAATATCCTTCTCCATGCGCAATGGGCAATTCAAAATTATTAGGCAACCCATCTAACCAATGGGCTTTAGATTTTTCTTTTTTTAGCGCGACCCACTCACACTGAAACCGACCCGAAACATTCTGAACCAGAGTTGCCGACTGTTCAAAATTGGACTCTTGTGGTAAAAGACCGGCTTTAGTTAAAACTTGGAAACCATTACAAATACCCAAGACCAATCTTTTTTCCGCCACGAACTTGCGTAAACTAACTCCTAACTTAAACTTTAGTTCGTTGGCAAGAATTTTACCAGCGGCAATGTCGTCCCCATAAGAAAACCCGCCGGGAACGACCAATATAGAATAATTATAGAGAAGGGATTGATCTTTTAAAATTTCGTTTAAATGAAGCGTATCCACTTGCGCGCCAGAAATTTTTAATGCGTGCGCGGTTTCCCCGTCGCAATTGGTTCCTGCCGCTTTTAAAACCAGCGCTTTAACCTTCACTCTTGGCTCCTGGAGAAAGATTCCCAAATTTCTTTTAATTGCCCTACTTTAAATTTAAACAATGTCTTTTTTGATTTTACTTCTAATACCGGCTCTTTATTCACGCGCCCTAAGATTAAAAAGGAATCTGATGGAAATAGTTTTTTTACCGCGTTTACCTGAGAAGGCTCCAACTCTACTAACCAGCGACTCGCCGACTCGGAAAATAAGAAGAGTTGTTCCCATGGAATCAATGTCTGAGAGGGGCATACTTCGCATCGGGAAAGATCAATCTTGGCGCCTAAATTCCCTCCGATACACATTTCGGAAAGTGCCACACCCAACCCACCTTCGGAAAGATCGTGACAAGATCTAATCATCCCCTTTGAAATGGCGCGGGACAAAGTTTTCATTAAATTTTTGGAAGCGCGGCCATCTACTTTTGGAACTTGCCCGCCTTCCCAGCCCCGAACTTCCGCATAGTGGGATCCACCCATCTCTTCTTTCGTCTTTCCAATGAGAACAATCCAATTTCCCGCTCTTTTAAAATCCATGGTGATTGATTTGCGAATATCTTTCATAATGGAAACTGCTGAAATAAGCAAAGTCGCGGGAATCGAATACAGGGTTCCTTCTCTATCTTTCCAAGTATTATTTAAACTATCTTTTCCAGAAATAAAAGGAACTCCAAAAAATTTTGAGAAATCGTAGCAGGCAAGAGAGGCTCGGACTAATCCTCCCATAATCTCTGGGTCATTTACATCCCCCCAACAGAAGTTATCCAAGATTGCGCAGGTCTCTAAATTCCCTCCCACAGAAATTAGGTTGCGCAGAGCTTCGTCAATATTATTCGCTGCCATCCAATAAGGATCTATTTTTCCATAAAGTGGATTGATTCCGTTGGAAAGTACAACTCCTCGCCAAGAATCCAGTTGAGTTCTTAAAACAGCGGCATCGTTAGGACCACTTTGGTCCATTCCTGTAAAAGGTTTAACCACGCTTCTTCCTTGAACTTCGTGATCGTATTGATGAACAATCCATCTTTTAGAAGCAATGTTGGGATGAGCTAAAAGTTTTTTTAGAATGTCCCCCGTCTGTAATTTATTGGGAAATTCAACAGATAAAGGTTCTACCTCCGGTTCTCTCCAAAGCGCTTTCTTAAAAACGCGTGGAATCCCGTCGTGCATAAACTCTAAATCTAAATCGCAATAAATTTGTCCTAGATGGTAAACTTCCAGCCGTCCTGTGCTTGTAAATTCGCCTAAGAGTGAACACTCCACATCTTCCGTCTGGCAAATCATTTGAAACCTTTCCAAATTTTTCTTAGGGAGGGAAAGCACCATTCTTTCTTGAGATTCAGAAAGCCAAATTTCCCATGGAGCTAACCCCACATATTTCAGAGGAACATTTTCTAAATAAACTTTTGCTCCACAGCCGCTGGCCAACTCGCCGACAGCAGAAGAATAACCTCCTGCTCCACAGTCTGTAATAGCACTATAAAGGTTCTCTTCTCGTGCTCTTAAAATCACTTCCAACGCTTTCTTTTCTACAATCGCATCCCCAATCTGAACCAAACTGGAAGAAAGATTCTCCTCTAAAGCCGCGGAAGAAAATGTGGCGCCATGAATACCATCCCTTCCTGTTTTACCACCAATGGAAACAATCAATTCTCCAGGAGAAACTTTTTTCTGGATTTTATCTCGAGGAATGAGCCCTACCGTCCCGCAAAAAACAAGCGGGTTCGCAGTGTACCCCTTATTAAAGAGAACAGCCCCATTGCAAGTGGGAATTCCCATTCTATTGCCGTAATCTCTTACCCCATCGATCACTCTCGTTAAAATACGCTCGGGTGGAAGTAAGTTAGAGGTCATCTGATTTTTTTCTTGACCAAACTCGCCCACGCAAAAGACATCGCAGTTGGCAATGGGCTTCGCCCCTAACCCGACCCCCATAATATCCCGAATAACCCCGCCAATACCCGTCCCAGCCCCACCATAAGGCTCCAAAGCGGAAGGATGATTGTGAGTTTCCACTTTAAAAGCGATTCCCCACTTACGGTCTAACGCAATAATGCCGGCGTTATCTTCGAACACGGAAAGACAAAAGCGTTTAGACAATTCTTGAGTTGCCTGAATGACTGTTTCGTTCAAGAGCCCGTCATAAACTTTTCTGTAAGAACGGCCGCCGCGAATTTCCGTGTAATCTATTTTTCCTTTAAAAGTTTTATGTTTGCAATGTTCCGACCAGGTTTGAGCAATGGTTTCCATTTCAATATCGGTCGGCTCTCTTTTTTGATTGAGATAATAGGTTTGAACCGCTTTCATTTCCGCCAAAGAAAGCGACCACAATCTTTCTTTAGAAAGCTGAAGAAGCTCTTCTTCGGAAAGAGAAGTTAATACAATTTGAGTCGTCGAGGTCACTGTTAGCAAAGTCCCGTGAGTTTGCATTCTTGAACCAGAGGGTTGAGTAAATTTTGGTCCACAAACTGAACCACTTTTTTTTCTAATGTTTCGCTATTATTTAAATCTGAAGTTTGATGGAAAAGAATTCTTTCCCCATGCGCCGCTTGAGTGACCGTATTAATTCCAATATCTTTAATTGCTTTAAGAAGACTCACTCCAACAGAATCGGTCACCCCTTTTTTATACCAAATGTCTACAAAAAAAGTTTTTTCATCTTGCGGCTTGGGGTCCACCACAAAACTTTCAGCAACAGAATCGCGCAAAATTTCTTTAGAGATTCGCTCGGCTTCACTCTGGGACAGTTCTCCCTCTAAACGATAGAGCGCCGCAATCTTAACACACTCCAATTTTCCAAAACCTAACTCTTGAAACAACTTCTCTATTTTTAATCTTCTACCTTCCGAACTTCCTTTTAAACAAGGATCTACTTCTATCAAAAATGAGCGCATCTATATTTCTTGTTTCCCAGTAACGCGCCGATACGCTTCCAAATATTTTTCTCTTGTTTTCTCTACTACATCTTGAGGTAGCGCGGGGACCGGCGGTTGCCTATTCCAATGAATTCCATCTAAATAATTGCGAACAAATTGTTTATCGAAAGAGGGCGGGGAAATCCCAACCCGATATTGTTCCATTTCCCAAAACCTAGAAGAATCCGGCGTCAAAGCTTCATCGATTAAAATAATCTCTTTTTTTCCGGAAGCAGAGGTCAATGTTCCAAACTCAAATTTTGTATCCGCTAAAATAAGCCTTTTAGATTTCAACAGTTTTGCGGCAAATTTATATAAATCGATAGAAATTCGTTTTAACTCCGCGGCCATCTCCTTGCCCACAATTTGAGACATCTCTTCGAAAGAGATATTTCTGTCGTGCGCTCCACATTCTTCCTTAGTCGCTGGAGTGAATATGGGCTCGGGCAATTCTTGAGATTCTTTTAGCCCGTCCGGCAAAGGAATTCCACACACTTTTCTATTGTCACAATATTCTTTCCACCCCGAACCGGAAATATATCCTCGCACCACGCACTCAATAGGAAATTTTTCCGTTCTTCGAACCAGCATGGACCGCCCTTCTAAATCTTTCTTATATTTTTTGAGCTCGGCAGGATATTCTTCAACGGTTGTTGAAATACAGTGATTTTTCACAATCTGATTTGTGACCCCAAACCAGTAGGTGGAAATTTGATTCAAAACCTTACCCTTGTCCGGAATAAGGGTAGGAAGCACAAAATCGTAGGCAGAAATCCTATCGGAAGCCACGATTAAAAGTTTATCTTTTAAATCATACACTTCCCTTACTTTCCCACGAATAAAAAGAGGAAGATCAATTTTAGATTGCGCCACTGTTTCTGTATTATTTAAAAGAGTCATCAATATACTCCTTCAAAGAAACTCTCCAATCTCTCATCAAATTAATTCCCATCTCGTCTAACCGTCCATTGACAGCCGTAATATTTTTGGCTCGAGGGGCTGCTTCCAAAAATTGTAAAGAGGGGACTCCCACCACTTTCACATCCTTTGCTCCAATAAAATCCACGACCGCCTGAGCATACTCCACATAAGTAGCGCAGCCAAGGCTTACCATATTGAATACTCCGCGTCCTTGTATCTCGATTAGCTTAAGTAAATTGTTCACTGACTCTTTCACAGAGGAAGGTTGAATCACTCGATCTTGTACTGCTGAAATCTCTTTCACTCCCGATCTCACTTTCTGAATGATTTTTGCGACAAATTTTTTATCTTTAGAGCCCCCACCAAACAAAGCCCCAAAGCGAACTATGACATGTTGAGGAAGCTCTCTTATTAGAAGCTCCCCTTCCCACTTACTTTTAGAATAAACACCTACTATTTTATTTGGGATAATTTGATCTACTCTCTCATCGTAAGGGCTCCCCTTATCTCCATCGTAAATATAGGTGGTGGACGGGTACAGGATCCATGCCCCTACTGCCTTGGCCGCAGCGCAAATGTTCTTTGTTCCGTCAACATTTACATTGTAGCATTCCTGAACATTTCGTTCACACCCATCCACATCCGTCTTCGCCGCCAAATGGAATATGGCATCTGGCCCCACCCTTTGAACAACCTCAAAAGTTTTTTTCCCATCAATAACATCTAACTCCGGACAAACCACTTCACTAATAAAAGAATGCAGCTTTGCCTGCCTTATAAACTCTGCTCCCACAGTTCCCTTCCAACCTGATAACAATAGTTTCATTCAATCGCGGAAGTGGAAGTGGCAGATGTCGCCGTCTTGAATAAGATAGTCTTTTCCTTCAAATCTTTTTAACCCTTTTTCCTGCAAAATTTTTTCTTCTTTCCATTCGTCGATCTCTTTATAATGGTAGATCTCCGCTTTAATAAAACCTTGAGCGATATCGGAATGAATTTGGCCAGCGGCATCCACCGCGGTTCCGCCTCTTGGCACCGTCCATGCGCGAACCTCATCGGAACCAGCCGTAAAAAAGGTTACCAAATCTAACAAGCCGTACGCTCCTTTGACCAGTTTTTCTAAACCGGTCTCTTTCATTCCTAACTCTTCTCTAAAAACTTTTCTCTCCGCTTCATCGGCAATTTGAGCGAGCTCCGCCTCAATTTTTCCCGTAACTGTTAACCATTGAGCGCCTCTTTCCTTAGCTACCTTTTCGAGTTCCTGCGTCCACTTCTCGTTTTCGGAGTTTGAATCTTCCCCAATGTTTCCCAAATAAAGGGCGGGCTTGGCGCTTAAAAGAAAAAAAGGTTTTAAATCTTCCATGGGAACTCCGCAACTGCGGGCAGGGGTACCTTCATTTAAACTTTTTCGGATGCGTTCGAGTAAGGCAAATTTTACTTGAGATTCTTTATCCCCAGACCGAGCCATGCTGCTTAACTTGGTGTTCTGTTTATCTAGGGATTGAAGATCCGCCAAAATCAGTTCTGTCTCAATCACTTCTATGTCCCTCACAGGATCTACGGCCCCTAAAGTATGCACCACATCCGTGTCTTGAAAAAGCCGAATCACATGCACAATTGAATCCACTTCCCGAATGTGAGCCAAAAATTTATTTCCTAGCCCTGCCCCTGAACTTGCCCCCTGAACCAAACCGGCAATATCTACAAATTTGATTGTAGCGGGAGTTAGTTTGTCCGGAACAAAAAGTTCTTTCAACCGCTCTAACCGAGAGTCGGGAATGGCAACCACCCCCACATTGGGTTCTATAGTTGTAAATGGATAGTTGGAAGAGGCCGCATGGCCAGAAGTTAGCGCGTTAAAGAGCGTGGACTTACCTACATTGGGTAAACCTACAATCCCTATTTCCATTAGGAAACCACAGCTAAAACATTACGATGAATGACTTCTTTAGAAAGGAACTGCCCTTTTGCTTTTAAATCGTCTGAAGAATAGGAAACAACCCCTCGCGCAATCTCTTTTCCTTTTGAATTTTTTAGTCGCACCACATCTCCTTTTGAAAAATTCCCACTCACTTCCTGAATTCCAGGTACCAACAAACTTGAGGAGCGTTCCAGAATTGCTTTTACCGCTCCATCGTCAAGTACTAATTCTCCCTTAGGAACGGCTCCAAACAAAATCCATCTCTTTTTAGCCGTTAAAGATTTAAGAGAACTAAACTTGGTTCCAATTTCTTTTCCTTCCAGAATTTGGGTTAGAATATTTTTTGTGAAGGCGTTGGCAATCACAGTGGTCACTCCGCTGGAAGTAGCAATCTTAGCTGCCTCCAGTTTAGAAACCATGCCACCCGTTCCCAATTGCCCCTTGGAAGAAGGATCCACATGCTTTTCTATTTCTGGCGTAATTTCCGAAACCAAATGGATCACCTCTTTTGATTTCCCTACCCCAAACTTATATAAACCATCCACATCGCTCAACAGTATTAAATAATCCGCATCCATCTTCGCTGCCACCAAAGAGGAAAGCTGATCGTTATCACCAAATCGAATCTCTTCCACTGCCACTGTATCGTTCTCATTAATAATAGGAACAACCCCCAACTCTAAAAGCGTGGAAAGTGTGTGGCGCGCGTTTAAATATCTTTGACGGTCATCAAAATCATTGCGAGTCAAAAGCACTTGAGCAACTTTAGTTTCATATATTTTAAAAAAATCATCATAAGTTCGCATCAACTGAACCTGACCTATCGCGGCCAGCGCCTGCTTTTTACGAATCTCTTCGGGACGATGGATCATTTTCATCAGTTTCATTCCGGCCCCAATTGATCCCGAACTCACCAGAATAATTTCAATTCCACGCGAACGAACCGCGCAAATATCTTCCACAAGGAATTTTAGAGGAGAATTTTTTTTATTCTCCTCTAAACTTTTTGCCAAGACCGATGTTCCTATTTTTATGACAATCCGTTTTATTTTCATTTTCACTCTCGTATTTGCATTCACCGATGGTTTATTTTACCATTTTTAAATATGGCTAAAAGTAAACTAAACTTCCTCCGTTGGATTCATCTTCTTCTCGCGCTTGGAGGGTTGACGCTTCTGGGTTGGATGATCCACAAAATTGGCTGGCAAACCATATTAAATAATTTACAAACATTTGGGGTGGGACCTACCCTCTTCCTCATCCTTCTTTACTCGATCGCGCAAATGTCTTTTTGCGCGGGTTGGTATGTATGCATTTTAGACCACGACAATCGCGTCCATTTTTGGCACATATTTACCGCTTACCTCACGGGGGATGCCATTAACATGACGGTCCCTTCTGCCAACCTTGCCGGAGAACCGGTTAAAGTTTTGATACTTAAAGAGAGAATTCCCATTGAATCCGCGCTCTCTTCCGTAACGGTTTATAAATTTACAGACCTTCTCGCCATGACTCTTTTCTTACTCATAGGTTGGCTGTTCCATTTTCCTTTTTATACTTTACCCATCTCTTGGAACATTGCCGCTGGAGTCGTGATTAGTGGGATGACGGGAATTTCTATTGTCCTTTATTTTTTGCAGAAGCGTGGAATTTATCACCCGACCAGCCTCTGGCTAAAAAAATTAGGGTTAGAAAATTTGATATTTGGAAAATTGGAAGCCGCTCACTTAATTGATCAAAGAATTGGCGCTTTTTACCACGATCACCCTCGAAGATTTTTTCTTTCTTTGTTCTATAACTTCTGCGCCTGGTTTGGGGGCGTTTTAGAAATAGTCTTATTTATGAAATGGTCTGGAATTGAAGCCAGTTTCCCAGCGGCCTTAACCATAGAAACCTTTTCACTTTTTATAAACAATGTTATATTTTTTGTGCCGGCGCGAGTGGGAGTGGTGGAGGGTGGGCGAGTTCTTTTGTTTCTTACATTAGGCTACGCTCCCTCTTTGGGATTGTCTTACGGAATTTTGCGAAGAATTCGTGAATGCGTTTGGATTGGCGTGGGGTTATTGATCCTGCTTCTTTTTAAACGAGGAAAAATTAAGCCGGATCCTGCGTAAAAGGTTGGTATTCGAACTCTATATTTCCAATAGAAACAAGGTCTCCGGGTTGAACCCCTTCTCTTTGAAGAAGTTTTTCTACTCCCATCTTTTTTAATATATTCTGCATGCGTTTCACGGCTTCTTCCTGACCAAAATGAGTCATGGCCACTAAAGTTTCCACCCTTCTCCCTTTTACATGAAAGCCATTTTCATCTTTTTTTACAGAAAATTCTTCTCCTAATACAAACTTTTTTGATTTAGGAAGCGCTGCTTCCTTTATAGCCTCCGCGTCTTTAGGAAATTCTTTTAACATTTTAACGACTTCCGCTAAAAAAGTTTGCATTCCTTCTCCAGTCACTGCCGAAATCCCAATCACTTTATATTTTTTAAGTTTTGTCTTTATCTTTTTTAACTCTTCTTTTCCGCCTGTACAATCCATTTTTGTCAACAAAACTAAAACCGGTTTGCGCCCCAAAGTTTTAGAGTAAAGCGAAATCTCTTTTTGAATCGCTTTAAAATTTTCTAGCGGGGTTTTCCCATCAAACCCCATTCCATCCACTAAGTGCACAAGAATTCGAGTTCTTTCCACATGCCTTAAGAACTCTAACCCCAATCCTTTTCCCGTATGAGCCCCTTCAATAAGCCCGGGAATATCGGCCGCGACAAAACTACTGTTTTTAAATTGAACGACGCCTAAATTTGGGGAAAGTGTGGTAAATGGATAATCGGCAATCTTTGGGTGAGCGGCGGAAACTCGGGAAAGCAATGTGGATTTTCCAGCGTTGGGGTGTCCCACAAAACCTACATCCGCGATCAGCTTAAGTTCTAAATCTAGTTCTACAAACTCTCCGGGCTCGCCTTTTTCGGAAATTCTAGGAGCAGTATTACGAATGGTTTTAAAAGCAGCGTTTCCACGACCGCCTCGTCCACCTTTGGCAACCAATAAAGTCTGTTTATCCTCGGAAAGATCGCCCAGAAACTCTCCCGAGCGCCAGACCACCGTTCCGCAAGGAACACGAATATAAAGATCTTCCGCGCCTCTACCAGCTTTATTCCAGCTGGAACCAGGATCTCCACTTTTTGCTTTAAAGTGAGGACGATAGGTCAAATCCAAAAGTGTCGTTAAATTTAAATCGGAAAGAAGATAAATATCCCCGCCCTTACCCCCATTCCCACCATGGGGACCTCCAAAAGGAATATACTTTTCCCGTCGGAATGAGAGGCACCCTGCTCCCCCAAAACCTGCTTGAATCTCTATTTTTATTTTATCTATAAACATAAAGTAATAAGGACAGGTACATCGTAATTTGGGACAGGTACATGAAACATTTGTGAAACAATTACCTTATGTAATTGTTTCACAAATGTTTCATGTACCTGTCCCAAATTAAAAGTAGAATTTTTTAGGCAGCGGCTGGATAAACGCTAATTTGTTGCTTTCCTCGTTTAACCCACTCGAACTTTACGACACCGTTTATTTTAGAAAAAATAGTATCGTCTGTCCCTAGGCCCACATTCAAACCAGGAAAAAACTTCGTGCCGCGTTGGCGAACCAAGACGGAACCGGCAGTGACCGCCTCTCCTCCAAATGCTTTTACACCTAAGTGCTGACCTGCGCTATCTCTTCCATTAGAGGAAGAACCCTGTGATTTCGTACTAGCCATGGCTAGATCTGGATCTCCTTAATTACAATTTCTGTTAAATTTTGTCTGTGTCCTTGTATTTTTTTGTAGCCCTTCTTAGATCTCTTTTTAAATACAATGACTTTAGGCGCTCTAAATTGTCTTAATATGGTAGCCAACACTTTCGAATCCGAAAGAATTGGAGTTCCAATTTTAGCTTCTGTGACATTTTCTCCACTAACGAGAAGAACTTCTGGGATCTGGATTTCACTTCCCTCATCCCCCAGGAGTTTCTCCACTTGGAGCCTGGAACCCTTCTCTACTCGAAACTGTTTGCCACCTGTCTGAATAATTGCGTACATAATTAAATTCCCTTCTGTATAATTGAGCGTAGCTTGTAACTATATCATATTTCTTGCGCTTTTTTCAATCTACTTACAATAAATCCATTCAGACAAAGAACCATCCCCGCCAACAGAAGGGACAGATAAAGAGCCCTAAAGGAGAATTGCTGCCAGGAAGGAAAATATAGAACCCAATTGAGAGACTTAGCGCTTAAAAAGGTTAGATGAGCGCTAATGCCATCCCCTCCATTCCATAAAAGTTTTGGGAACTGCCAAAAGAAAAGATTGGTGATGATTTGTATTCCAAAAATAACTTTTAATGTTAGCGGAAATTTTTGCAAGGATTGAATGAGATAAAACGATCCAATGGCAAGGAAGGGAATCACAGGGACCAGATATCTCCCCGCAGGGGACCAGAACCCGCTCCAGCCATGCCTATTCCATAATGGGAAGGAAACAATCAAAATATAATTGAATAGAAACATACTACAAACTTCCCAAAAGGTTTCTTTAGATTTATGGTAACAAATCTTTAGCCCCGCGATAGCCAATACATAAATAGGCGCGTAAATAAAAAGACCGCCTTCCTGATCCAATAGGATCGCGAATATTCTTAAAACAAAATCTTTAAAAATAAGCCCAAGATTAAACCCGAAAGGTCCATTCAAAAGGAGTTGGTTTGTCATTAGGAGGTCCCCCCAAAAATAGCGGTTTATGGCGCTCCGAAAAATAATCGGGATGCACCCTCCTAGAAATAAGAACAGTAGAAACTTTTTTTCATTTGCTTGAGAAATGATTCTATAAAGGATGAAGAGCAGCAGAATAAAAGCAACACTTATATTTCTTATATGAATTAATAGGAGAAAACCCATTAGAAAACCAACCCAGAAAAATTTTTTATTCGTAACTATTTCTTTCATCTTTATCCATTTATAAATATAAAGAGCAAGGAAAGCGGTTAGAATTTCCGTATAAAAAAGAAAGGAGTGGGAAAGTAGGGGCGGGGAAAGTACGGTCAGAATGGCCCAAAAAAACGCGGCCGTCTTTTTTTGAGTGAGATAAAAACAAAGATCGAAAATAAAAATCGCGAGAAATCCCGTTAAAAAAATCATGGGAAGTCCTAATAGCGCTTTTAACATTCCCCACCCATCCAACTTCAAATTTTTTAATAGAACTGGCGACCCATGGCGGGAAACATAGTTGCTTATAGAATAAGCCGCAAAATAATAGGGAGAAAAAAGAAGCGGCATGCCAATATCATGGACGGGATAAAGATGATTCCCTCTCCCAACTCTCGCGTGAACTTCCTCTACAGTTAAATTCCCTCCATAAATTAAATTGCTTTTATCCCCATAATTATTGGAAAGGTCTAAATCCCCATCAAAAACAAGGGAGTGACAAATCATCATATAATGGGGTTCGTCCCCTGTCCCGGAATATTTTTCGTGAGTGGTCAAGCTCCAAATAAAAAGAAAAACAACCCCTAGAATGATTTTTCTAAGCTTAGCGGGCGAGGAATTTTCAACCCATTCAAAAATTCCCCCTAATTTCTTATTTGGTTTTAATATATTTTCCAACAATAAGTTCCAGCTTCTTTAATGTCTTCTTGTTGAGGTGAGCGGGGTTGGTTTGAATGGCGAACTGGGCGGCGCTGGCGCATTCGCAGTTTCTAACTCTGGTTAACTTAGGGATCGCCGCTCGCAATAGTTTTTTTACATTGGAAACATTTTCTTTGATTGTTTGAAGCACCTTATTTACGGAAACTTCTTCACCTTCTTTCCAAACATCGTAGTCCGTGACCAAAGCTACGGTGATGTAGCAGATTTCTGCTTCTCTAGCTAAACGAGACTCTGGCAAATTGGTCATTCCTATAATGGAAAACCCCAGCTGCCTCCAAACCTGCGATTCTGCTTTGGTAGAAAAGTTAGGTCCCTCAATAATAACGAAGGTTCCACCTTTATGCATGGGCATCCCTAGGGATTTTGCCTCGCCAAAAACCTTATCTGTTAACACAGTGCAGTAGGGGTGGGCAAATGAGGTATGCCCCACCACACCTTCTCCATAAAATGTGGACCCTGGGCGGGATTTGGTTCTATCAAATAGTTGGTCTGGTATTACAAAGTGGCGCGGCGGTAACTCTTCTTTTAGGGAACCGCAAGCGGAAACGGAAATAATTTGCTCTACTCCCAAAGATTTCAGAGCCCAAATATTGGCGCGAGAGTTCAGTTCAGAAGGCAGAATAGTGTGCCCTCTTCCATGTCGCGGCAAAAACGCGCAAGAAGTTCCTTCCAATGTTCCCAATATAATGGCGTCGGAGGGATCTCCAAATGGAGTTTTTATTTTGACCTCTCTTAAATTTTCAATTCCCTCTAATTCATAAACTCCACTTCCTCCAATCACTCCCACACTCGCGAAATCTTTTCTCTTTCCTTTCTTCATAACCCGTTACCTCCTTTAGATTTAAAATCGATTAAAAAAAGTTGAAGGGATTTATCCCCATATTTTTGCTCTCCGTTTAGCTGAAAAGCGCACTGAAGAGCCTCTCCCACTTTAAATTGTTGGGCCACATTGCTCATTCCCCAACCAATGGCGGTTACAGATTTAGACGGTCCGGTGAGTAAAAGCCGAAGATGCGTTTTATCTAACCCAATTAAGGTTTGACCTTTGATATAAAAATCGCTCGCGGAAAAAAGCGGTTGAGGATTTCCTTCTCCAAAAGGTTCCAATAGATCCAACTCTTTTAAAAGAATGTGATCGATCTCTTTTACATTCAAATCCATATCAATTTCCAAAGGCGGAGTTTGGATTTCAGAGGGAATCGTAATCTGCGCGTATTGTTTTAAGCGAGATCTTAACTCTTCTAAATTTTTCATCTCTACGCTTAACCCTGCCGCGGCCGCGTGGCCACCATATCGTAAAAGGATATCTTCACAACTTTTGAGCGCTTCTACAATATTAAAATTGGGAATGGACCGGCACGATCCCATCGCCTGATCTCCCTGCGCGATCAACAAAACGACTGGCCGGTGATACTCCTGCATCAATCTGTTCGCCACAATCCCTGTAACTCCATGCTCTATGCCAGAAGCAACCAAAAATAAAATCCTATCTTTTTCTAAATTTGCCTGTTCTTGAATCAAACTGTTAAATTTTTCCATATTCACTTTTTGCAAATCTTTTCTGGAGTCATTCAGTTTAAGAATCTGCTCTACCAGAAGATTGGCCTCATCCTCATTGTTGGTTAAAAGCAATTTAACGCTTAAATCGGCTCGTCCCAATCGTCCGGCCGCGTTCAGCAATGGAGTTACTTTCCAGGCAACATCTTTAGCGGTGATCGAGGAGGGGACAGTCTCCTCTTTAGCAAATTTTGGGTTCCATCCACACGCTTCGATTAACTTTTTTAACCCCACCTTGCGAGTCTGGGTTAAAGTTTTTAGTCCGTGCTTAACAATGGTTCTATTCTCTTTGACTAAGGGCATCACATCCGCGATGGTTCCGATGGTGACTAAATCCAGCATGTCGGTAAAGAAAAATTGTAATCGCGGATCCCTTAACTCCTCTATTCTTTGAAAAATCTGCGCGGTAGCTAAACAATCGCTTAAAGAACGGTGGGCTTGGACCATTTCAATTTTAAGTTCTTTGGCGATGGATCCCAAAGTGTGAGAATTAAAAGTAAAAAGGGATCTGGATAAAGGAAGCGTATCGATGGTGGGTAAGTTTAAGTCTCTCCCCATCAGTTTTTTAACGACGGTTCGCAAAAATCCCATGTCGAAATTAACATTGTGAGCTACAATGGTTCTCTCTCCAATAAATTGAAGAAGTTTAGGCAACACTTCCGTAATCTTAGGGGCATCCTTTACCATCTCTTCTGTAATTCCATTCACCGCGAAGGCTCCCGCGGAAATTGGTTTTGTGGGACGAACCAAACTGTGGAACTCTTTAAGCTTCACAAAATTCCGTACGCAAACCGCCCCAATTTCCACAATTTCGTCAGTATCAGAGGAAAGTCCCGTCGTTTCTAAATCGAAAACTATAAACTCACAATTAAAATTTCTGTTGAAAGAAAATAGTAGCCCGTACGCAAACTTAAAAGCCACTAAAGATCCGGCCGACTCTTTGACTGGGTAGTTCGACTGTTTCATGTTCGGGTTTACAATCGCGTAGGCATCCGGTAACTTTGCCGGAGGGAGGTGGTGATCCGTTACAATTACATCTATTCCTAAAGTACGCGCGTAAGCTATTTCTTCCACATTCGAAGTTCCACAATCCACGGTAATTATCAGTTTCACGCCCTGTTTGGCTTGGGCGTCTAAAATAGAGCAGCTTAAACCATGGCGGTCGGGGTCGGGAAGAGCCCAAGAAACATTCGCTCCCAAACTTTTTAAAACGCGCACCAAAATGGCAAGGGCTGTAACTCCATCTACATCCTTATCTCCAAAGATTAGAATTTTTTCCTGCGCGCTTAAGGCAGAGCGAACACGGCAAACCGCTTTTTCTAAATCGGGCAGCAAGAAGGCGTTATGGAGCTTAGCGATATCGGGATTTAAAAAATATTCTATCTCTTTAGGGTCGGTGATGTTTCGATTGACCAAAAGTGTGGCTAAAGTTTTAGAGAGTTTAAAAGTAGAAGAAATTTCCTCCACTTTAATGGGGTCCGGACTCTTATAGATCCATTCTTTATTCATTTTATTTAATGACCGAATAGACCAATGGTTTAGGCTTAGGTCGGGTCCGTCCAATATTAAGACCCGCCATAAAAGTTTTTTCTGCCGCGTCTAAGTTTTCTTCATTCGAATAATAAAATTGCGCGATGGATTCTCCTCTTTCCAAAGAATCCCCCACTTTTTTGTGTAGAAGAATTCCGGCGGAAGGATCGATAACACTAGTTAAAGTTTGGCGCCCGGCACCAAGGAGAAGCGAAGCCACCCCAACAGAACGCGCGTTCATGGAGGAAATGGTTCCTTTCCATGGGGATGGAATCTCCTTCATAAATTTTGCTTTAGGAAGAACCTCTTTGGGCCGATCGCAAACAGAAACATTCCCACCTTGAGATGAAATAATCTCCTTAAATTTTTCTAGACCCTTACCAGATTTTCTCATTTCACTTATTTTATCTTTTCCTTCAATGGAATTCCTCGCGTGCCCACCCAAAAAAAGCATCCATCCTCCCAAAATATCCGTTAACTCAATAAAATCCATGACATTCTTCCACTCTTTCCCTCGCAAAATTTCAATCGCCTGTTCAATTTCTAAAGCGTTTCCTATTGCCGCCCCTAAAGGAGAATCCATATTGGTTACTAAAGCGACCATTTTTTTACGGCACCGTTTCCCAAGACCTACCATGGTTGAAGCAAGCTTTATCGCCTCTTTTTTTTCTTGCGTAAACGCCCCCAATCCTGCCTTAACATCCAAAACTAAAGCATCGCACCCTTCCGCGATCTTCTTAGACAAAATGCTAGCCGAAATAAGCGGAATAGATTCAACGGTGGCAGTCACATCGCGTAAGGCGTACAATTTATCATCCGCCGGAGCGAGCGATTCTGTTTGGCCTGCCAGAACAACCCCAATTTTGGACATTTGGGAAATAAATTCTGATGAACTTAAAGAAGTGCGAAACCCTGGAATCGATTCTAATTTATCTAAAGTACCCCCCGTATGTCCCAGCCCTCGACCCGACATCATGGGAACTGGAATTCCACAAGCCGCCACCAAAGGTGCCAAAACTAGAGAGATGCCATCCCCCACACCCCCTGTAGAATGTTTATCCACTTTAACACCAAGAATAGAAGAGAGGTCCAATGTCGCGCCGCTTCCTATCATCTCTTTTAGCAATAAAGTGGTTTCTTGCGGAGACATTCCATTTAAGAAAATGGCCATTAAAAGCGCGGAGGTCTGGTAGTCTGGAATTTCTCCTGAAATCACCTGCTGAATAAAAAAATGAATCTCTTCTAAATTTAGAGATTTTCCATCTCTTTTTTTTGCGATAAGGTCATAGACACGCATTTTATAAACCTAAAGATCCCACAAAACTTTTGCCTATTTTTAGAGGGGGCAGTCCGAATAAATCAGCAATGGTCTGACCGCAATCGGCAAAAGATTTTCGCACACCCAAATTAATCCCGCGTTTTATTTTTTCCCCATAGCACAAAATCGGAACATATTCCCGTGTATGGTCGGTAGAATTGTCCGTAGGGTCGTTCCCATGGTCGGCCGTAATCATTAAAAGATCATTTTCTTTCATCGCCGCGAATAATCGAGGGAGAAATTGATCAAAATCGATCATGGCACGGATAAATCCTAATGGATCCTGCCTATGGTTGTAGAGCATATCGAAATCTACAAGATTGGCAAAGAGAAGTCCCCGATCGAACTTAGGATCCGCAACTCCTTCCAAAATTTTTTCCATAACTTCTTCATTGGGGCCGCCTTCCAAATGACGCGTAACCCCTTTCCCCACAAATATATCCCAAATTTTCCCCGCGCTTAAAACTGGAATTTCGTGAGATTGCATTATTTCTAAGAGGGTCGGAGTAAACGGTTCCAAAGAATAATCGTGACGGTGATGGGTTCGACTAAAAGAGCCGGGCTTGCCTACAAAAGGGCGCGCAATGACTCTTCCTACCGCGTGTTCCCCCGTCAGCATTTCTCTAGCGATTTTGCAGATTCTATACAGTTCTTCTAAGGGGATAATTTCTTCGTGCGCCGCAATTTGAAAAACCGAATCGCCAGAAGTATATACAATGGGATTCCCCGTCTTATAATGCTCTTCACCCAACTCTTTAATAATTTCTGTGCCGGAGGCAGGCTTATTCCCTAAAGTTTTGCGTCCTATTTTAGATTCGAATTTTTGAATGAGGTCGGCTGGAAATCCATGAGGGTAGGTGGGAAAAGCTTTATCAACTTCCACACCCATCATTTCCCAATGGCCGGTGGTGGTATCTTTCCCTTGGGAAATCTCTGCCATTTTCCCATAGGAACCTATTATAGAAAAGGGGACTGTCCCTTTAGGGACTGTCCCCTTTTCTACCCAAAGTCGTGTGAGGCATCCCAGCCCCAAACTTTCTAAGTTGGGCAAAGAAACGCCTCCAAAAGCGCTGGCTGAATGACCTAAAGTATCGCTCCCTTGGTCCCCATACTCCGCCGCGTCTGGAAGTTCACCGACTCCAACAGAATCCATCACAACGAGAATGACTCGTCGGATTTTTACATCTTTCACGAGAGCAAGTTTAGTAATTTTACTCTCCCTTTGCAACGACATCGAGTCTTCTATTTGCTAAAATTATTATAAATTTAAATGGAGAAAAATTATGAACAAGAATAACCGGATATTTAAATTTTGGTTGGGAATTATTTCACTCTTTATCGCTTCTACCATTTGGGCGAAAGATGTTAAACTATTAAATGTTTCTTATGACCCTACGCGAGAATTCTACCAAGAGTTCAATGGCGCCTTTGCGAAGTACTGGAAAGAAAAAACGGGAGAAACTCTAATACTCCAACAATCACATGGCGGTTCAGGCAAACAGGCTCGTTCTGTTATCGACGGGCTAGAAGCCGATGTCGTCACCCTAGCTCTAGCCTATGACATCGACGCGATCGCCGAGAAATCGAATCTGCTTCCTCTGGATTGGCAAAAGAAGTTCCCAACCAATAGCGCGCCCTACACGACGACCATTGTCTTCTTGGTGCGCAAGGGAAACCCCAAGGGAATTAAGGATTGGGACGATTTGGTAAAGCCCGGAGTTGCTGTGATTACTCCTAATCCAAAAACTTCAGGAGGGGCTCGTTGGAATTATTTGGCAGCTTGGGGCTACGCTCTTAAGAAATATGGAAATGACGAACAGAAAGCGAAGGATTTTGTAAGTCGACTATTTAAAAATGTTCCTGTTTTAGATTCCGGAGCTCGCGGCGCAACTACAACATTCGCTCAACGAGGAATTGGGGATGTATTCATAAGCTGGGAAAACGAGGCCTTCCTCGCTTCCAATGAACTTGGGCTAGACAAGTTCGAAATCATTGTCCCCTCCGTTAGCATTCTAGCGGAACCACCGGTTGCTGTTGTGGAGAAAGTGGCCAAAAAACATGGCACAGAAACTATAGCCCGCGCTTATTTGGAATATCTCTATAGTTTAAAGGGACAAAAGATTGCGGCCAACCATTACTATAGGCCCAGAGATAAATTGGCGCTCTCTAGCGCATCGGTCAGTTTTTCGGAGTTAAAACTTTTCACAATCGATGAACTATTCGGCGGCTGGAAAAAAGCGCAGAAAACACATTTTGCAGACGGAGGCGTTTTCGATCAAATCTATAGGCCCTAATGTTGAACTCATTAAAAAAATATAGCATTCTCCCGGGATTTGGAATAACCATGGGGTTCACTTTACTTTATGTAAGCCTCATCGTACTCATTCCGCTTTCCGCGCTGTTCCTAAAAACAAATCAACTCTCTTGGCAGGAATTCTGGCAAATTGTAACCGAACCTAGAGTCTTGCTTTCTTACCGACTCACATTCGGGTGTTCACTCCTAGCGGCGCTGATCAATATGGGGTTTGGTCTATTGATAGCTTGGGTGTTAGCTCGATATTCGTTTCCTTTCAAAAGGATCGTGGATGCTTTAATTGATTTACCTTTCGCTCTCCCCACAGCTGTCGCAGGCATTGCTTTAACAGACCTTTACGCCCCTCAAGGATGGATTGGAAATATTCTAGAGAAAGTGGGAATTAAAGTTGCGTTTACACCCTTAGGAATTTTAATTGCTCTTACCTTTATTGGATTGCCTTTTGTCGTTCGGACAGTACAACCCATTCTTGAGGAGTTAGATCCAGGCGAAGAAGAAGCGGCCGTCAGTTTGGGGGCGGGCCGATGGAGAACATTTATTTCTGTAATCTTTCCAGAAATTTGGCCCGCGGTACTCACAGGATTTACATTATCTTTTGCTCGAGCTCTTGGGGAATATGGTTCCGTTATTTTTATCGCTGGAAACATGCCCATGAAGACAGAAATTACAACTCTTTTAATTGTGACCAAACTGGAACAATATGACTACGCCGGAGCCACCGCCATCGCGGTCGTCATGCTTGTGGTATCGTTTCTTCTGCTTTTGCTCATTAATCTTCTCCAAGGGTGGGGCCGTCGTCGGCACACTATTCACAAGGGGGAACTAACCCATGTTTAGAGCTAATTCTCCCCTCAAAACTATTCCAGCAATGTCAGAATCTCGTACGGTTCGATATTTGCTTATTACGACCGCGTTTCTTTTCCTGGGGCTCTTTTTGCTCGTGCCCCTTGCTACTGTTTTGGTACGCGCCTTAGAAAAAGGCTTTCAGGTTTATCTAGAGGCCATTCGCAATCCAGACACTTTGTCCGCCATTCGTTTAACTCTTCTAGCAGCTTTTATTTCTGTGGGCCTCAATCTTGTCTTTGGATTAGCTGCCGCGTGGGCGATTGGAAAATTTGAATTCATTGGAAAAAATATTTTAATCACTCTGATCGATCTTCCATTCGCGGTTTCTCCAATTATCTCCGGACTCATCTATGTTCTCTTGTTTGGACTTCAAGGCACTTTGGGTCCTTGGCTATCGGACCACAACATTAAAATTATTTTTGCGGTTCCTGGAATTATACTCGCGACCACTTTTGTAACATTCCCCTTTGTTGCTCGGGAACTCATTCCACTCATGCAATCGCAAGGAACAGAAGAGGAGGAAGCTGCCGTCGTACTCGGCGCCAACGGCTGGCAAATATTTTGGCGTGTCACTCTTCCTAATATTAAATGGGGATTACTTTATGGATTGATTCTTACGAATGCCAGAGCGATGGGAGAATTTGGCGCAGTCTCCGTAGTTTCTGGCCACATTCGAGGCGCAACCAATACGATTCCTTTACATGTTGAAATTCTTTATAATGAATACAGTTACGCGGCGTCCTTCGCAGTGGCATCGCTTTTGGCCCTATTAGCCATTGTGACCTTAGCTGTTAAAAGTTTTATCGAGTGGAAGACCCACGAAAAATTTTCCATGAGACAAGAAGAAATCTTTTAAAATGAGTATCAAAGTTAAAAATTTATCTAAGCAATTTGGATCCTTTACTGCAGTTAAGGATGTGAGCTTTCAGGTTCAAACGGGATCTCTTGTGGCGCTTCTAGGACCCAGCGGATCTGGCAAGAGCACGCTTCTACGCATGATTGCCGGACTGGAAAAACCAGATTTAGGAGAAATCCATCTAACCGGAGCGGAGGCCACATTCCAATCCGCAAAAGATCGTAATGTTGGATTTGTTTTTCAACACTACGCGCTTTTTAAGCACATGACGGTGGCGGAAAATATCGCTTTTGGATTAAAAGTTCGCAATCTCGCGCCGGAAGAAATTAAAAAGAGAGTGGCTGAACTTATAAAACTGGTTCAGATGGAGGGGTTAGGACAAAGATTTCCTTCTCAACTTTCTGGAGGGCAAAGGCAGAGAGTGGCGCTCGCTCGCGCGCTTGCGCCACGACCGCAGGTACTTCTTTTAGATGAACCCTTCGGAGCTCTAGATGCTAAAGTTCGAGATGAATTACGCAAATGGATTACTCTCTTGCATAAGGAAACAAGTGTCACCACTCTATTTGTAACTCATGACCAGCACGAAGCTTTAGAAATCGCAGATCGCATTATTGTGATGAATCAAGGATCGATTGAACAAGAGGGAACGGCCTTAGATATTTTTGATCGACCTGCCACACATTTTGTGGCGCAATTCGTTGGAGAAACTAATTTCATCGAATCTAAATTATGCGAACCCGAGTTGGTTTGCTGGGGCCCGTTTAAATTTTCCGTCTCTGGTTTTAAAATGGGAGACAAAGTAAGAATTTATTTTCGTCCTAACGATGTCTATGTCAGTTCAAATCCAGAAACACTTCAAGTAAAAGGAACCATAGAAAAGATTCGTTTCCGCGGCCCACTCATTGAACTCACCTTAGATATTGGCGAAGACAAATCCATTGCCGCTTTAGTCCCCAAAGGAGTCTCCCTAGCCAGCGGCTTTAAAGAAAATATGCCAGTCTATATCGGCATTACAGACTTCCACGCGTTTCATCAAATATAAATTTATTGTCAAAGGGGAAGTCAAATTGTTATAATCCTACTTGGAATTTCAAGGGGCTTGTCTGATTATCCTTAATACACTTTTTAAAAAAATATATGCTTAGAGAAATGAAAGCGGCGCACGCTCATAACGCCTTTAAACTGGAAGACGAAGAGGTTAAACGCCTTAAAGAGATCGCCAAAGAACTGCGCGTTTGGATTATCCGTATGCTTACAGAAGCGGGTTCGGGCCATCCGGGAGGATCTCTTTCCGCGATCGATATTTTGACTGTTCTTTATTTCCACACGCTTCGCCATCACCCCAACGATCCTAATTGGCCCGTTCGAGATCGATTCATTCTATCTAAAGGTCACGGAGTTCCAGCCCTCTACGCTTGTTTAGCAAAGTCTGGATATTTCCCCATGGAAGATTTATTAACTCTGCGCAAAGCGACCAGCATTTTACAAGGACACCCTGTGGCGCAAACAGTTCCCGGAGTTGAAGCCTCCACAGGATCCCTAGGACAAGGACTCTCCATTGCGCAAGGACTCGCCTTAGCTTCTAAAATGGATGGCACCCACTACCGCGTTTTCTCTATGATTGGGGATGGGGAAACACAAGAAGGACAAATTTGGGAAGCGGCTATGTCCGCGGCCAAGTGGCAGTTAGAAAATTTAATTGTTTTTTTAGATTACAACAAAGGCCAAATTGATGGTCCCGTAAAAGAGATTATGGACTTAGAACCTTTGGCCTCCAAATGGGCCGCCTTCAATTGGGATGTGCAAGAAATAGATGGTCACGATATTAAAAAAATTTTAGATGCCATTGAAAGAACCCGAGCGATTCCCGGAAAGCCCCACATGATTATTGCCCACACTATTAAAGGGAAGGGAGTCTCTTTCATGGAAGGTAAAATTGAATGGCACGGTAAAACGCCTACAAAAGAGGAAGCCGAAATCGCCATTCGAGAAATAGAAGGGTCGGCAATCTAATATGGCGCACAAAGCCACTCGTTCTTCTTTTGGTGAAACTATCGCAAAACTTGCGGAAAAGGATTCCCAAATAGTTGTTCTGGACGCGGACTTAGGCAAGTCCACCATGACCGGAGAATTTGCCAAAAAGTTTCCCGACCGATATTTTGAATTTGGTATTGCCGAGCAAAATATGATTGGAACCGCCAGCGGTTTAGCCCTCGGCGGAAAAACCCCTTTTGCCGCTTCTTTCGCCTGCTTTTTAGTGGGCCGTTACGAAACCATCCGAATGTCTGTTTCTTACTCTATTGCCAATGTAAAGTTGGTAGGGACACACGCTGGAATTGGAATTGGCGAAGATGGCTACTCCCAAATGGGTGTAGAAGATATTGCTCTTTTACGGTCGCTCCCCAACTTTACTATTCTTCAGCCAGCCGACGATAGGGAAGCCCAGGCGGCAGTCACATGGGCTAGCATCTATAAAGGTCCTGTTTATTTACGGTTTACTCGCCAAAAAGTGCAGGATGTTCACGACGATCATTATCAATTTAAATTTGGAAAAGGGGATATTTTAAAAACTGCCTCACCTGCAAAAGAGAGTTCCAAACCGAGGGTCGCCATTTTTGCTACAGGAGGCGTAGTTTATAATTCTTTAAAAGCTGCGGAAGATTTAGAAAAAGAAGGGATCTTAAGCACGGTCGTCAACATCCACACCATTAAACCTTTAGATGAAGCTTTAGTCTTGGAACTTGCCCGTACTCACAAAAATATAGTAACGGTAGAAGACCACAGCATTATTGGCGGGTTAGGAAGCGCTGTCAGTGAAACTGTCGCGGAATCTGGAATTCCCACAAAAGTTTTAAGGTTAGGAGTTAAAGAGTTTGGCTACTCCGGCTCCCCAGAAGACCTCTACGAAAATTTTGGCTTTTCCATCCCAAAACTAAAACAATCCATCCTTTCTTTCCTAAAATAGTTATCCCAACCTTGTCGTCATTCCCGCGAAAGCGGGAATCTAGTTAACGGTCCAATTCTGGATTCCCGCTTTCGCGGGGATGACGATCGGTCATTTATCTGGCCGCGTCTTGAGGATTGGGCCAAGGGGAAACCTTTTGTCCTAGAGCCATCACGGCTTGATTAGATTCTGGGACCAAGTGAACTCGTAATGCTTTCTCCATAAGTTCACCCGCTTTCCTTTCTATAAAAGCTTGCGCCGCTGCTTGTGGATCCAGGCTAAGCGCGCGAATACGATACAACGCTTCCCCCACCCATAAATTTTCTCCTTTAGAATCGACTAGTATCATATTGAGTTTTATTTTCTTAGAAATCCAGAAACCAATGTTCACTTCATTAAATTCATCCACAGTTGTGTAAATAAGCCCTTCCACGCCCAACCCTTTACAAATTTGATCGGCGCGATACGCTTTTAGTTGTCCGCCATCGGTAATTCCCATTTTCTGCAACGCCGCATCTTGCGCTTTATTGGCAATCGCGTAATAACCTCTAGAGGTCAACGCCACACCCGCTGCTCTTTGAATGACCTCTACGGCAGAAATATCGTTCGAATGATTGTCTGGCGGCAAAATAGCAATTAAGTCTGGAACTTGCGCTCCCGGCTTAGAAGAGATTAATGTCCCTTTAACTTTGGGAATACCACAACCAACTAAAAATATAAGACTTAAAAATAAAACAATATGAGTTGTTTTCTTCATGGCTTATGGCACCTCCCGAGTAAATCTGTCCACAATTTTTTTCATAGGCGCGTTCCAAGGAGTAAAACTTAGTCCTTTTCCAGCCGCGGCGCTTGCGGCTACAATTACTTTTCCAGTCTTTGTATCTAACATTCGCACACTAATAGAAAAAATTGGATGAATCTGCGAGGATGATATCTCCCCTAAAAAGATAGCGTCGGCTCCCAATTTTTTCCCAATTTCTACAGCTTGAGGAATTGTGTAACCGGTAGGTTGAACGGACATTTGCCGCATAAATGACTTATTGGGATCGAACCCTTCAAAACCAGATTCTTTGAGCGCGGCCATAATTTTATCTTGAGAAATAAACTGATATCTACCAGAAAGAACTGGCTCCGCGTGCGCTAAGAATTTAAGCGTAAGAGAAGAGGCTATTTTTTGATAGGAAGTATCTTCGCTGCCACGACCATTCGCATTTTGAAAGGGAAAAACCGCCACTTTCTTTGTCGTTTTCGCAAGCGTAGAATCTCTTACAAACAAGTTAGATGTGGGCGCGCAGGCGGAAATTGATAAGACTAAACCCAGAACAAAAAATCTAAATCTCTTTTGTTTCATTGAATCCCCCTATTTAAGCATGCGGCAAAGATCCCCAGGACCGGGGGAACGACCGCTCTTAATCACCGCTTTAGAACCATTTTCACCAAAAAAACTGTCGATCTCTAACTCACCCAATTTTTCTTCTGTTCGACCGATCACCAATCCGGTTTGAGGACTTTTAATTTCACGCCCCAATTTAAATGCCACTAATTTTTGACCCACTTCCAATCCAGATTCTAGACCCGCATCTAAATAAACGGTGTTTCCCTCCACATCTGCCACACGACAACTCCAAGGTTTTTTATTAATTTGAGATGTAATGTTGACGGTCATTTGAGAGACTGCGGCTCTCAACGCGTCTCCCTCTATACTTTCGGCATACCCACCTCTAGTTCCTAACCCTAAGAAAGAGCCAGACGCCACCTTAGAAACTCCCTTCCCAGAATCTGCGTAAAGGATTTGCCCTGTTTCTGCGTCGACTACGCGCACATCTACGGTACAGGTTGCTTCCTGGCGCTTAGTCTGGGTAATGAGATAGTCTGACCCAGTGGTTCGAGTTCCAAAATTAGAAATGGCCCCCGTGACAATGGCATTCAATCCCAATATTTTCCCCATTTGAGCAGCGGTGTTGGCATCGATCGCTCCAGTTAATCCCAGCTTCTGCTCTTCCATTAACTTGCTCACTTTTTCTCTCTCAACCACAATAAACTTCCCGGTCTTAACCAATTCAGTAATCAAAATATCGCTCGCCGCTTGGCCTAAACGACTTTGACCATAAGCAGTTTTATTTTCAAAATCAATCACCCCCACTCTTCGTTTGGGTCCTGTATATTGAGACTCCACTTTTTCCGTTACATTGGCAGAGACATCTTGCTTCATCTTCACTCCCATTCCAGCCGCGCACCCTGCCAAGGGAACAGCCAAGCAGAACACAAAAACTTTTACTTTATTCATAAACTTTCTTCCCTCCGATTATTTAGCTAAAGGTAAATTGAGCAATGCTCTTTGAACCACAATGCGACTTTCGTCTAATAAAAATGTGTCATTCATTTTTTCTAACTGTCTTTCTAAAATTTGTCGTTTTACCGCTTCTCGAGCTTCTTGCGCGGACAAATGAATTTCTGGAGTTGTCCAACTTCTTACATCTTCCCAAAGTAATTCATTATTCAAAGGTTCTACCAACTTAAAACTTGTCTTCACAGTCCGCTTCCGGCCAAATCCAAAGGGAAAATCAACAAATGTAATTACATTTCCGTAAAAAAGACCATCCACATGAAGAGCCCGCGCTAATTCCGCAGGAGCGACACTTCCCAACTGTCCGCCCTCTGTAATCCCAAACTCTGTTTGTAAAATATGATCTACTTCTTCCCAGCTTAAAGGATTATACCCGCGCGTAGGTAAAAGAGCGATAAATACTTTTCTTACTCTCTGTGGCCCATCTACATCATTCGTTTCGTTACTAAACGGCAAAACAGCCACACGACCGTTCGCTTTAAAATCTTTGACTATGTACTTAGGGCCACTCGCACATCCTACTACAAATAGTAAAGAAAAAAATAATAGAAATCTCTTTATGGTAACTTCACTTCTACGCTATCTTGGGTTTGGTTCACTACTTCCATAGGAAGCGTCCCTTTCTTTGAAAGCGACTGAATAATATCGCCAGAAGTCGCGGCATTCACCTTTACTTCCATTTCAGCGCGCCCTGCCGCAAACGATCTCATAGTCACATCCGCCACTCCTGGAGTTGTAACAATACGATCTTTCATTTCGCTCAATACATTTAAACTAGGCACCCCTCCCACCATCACTAAAATAGTGGACCGTCTGGCTAATTCCGAAGCGATCCGCCCCGCTAAATCATTTCCCGCATTTTTCCCCGCTTGCGCCAACGCTTTTTGGCTTGCGGCTTCTTTGGTTCCATCCAATCCCGACGCTTGAATTGAGAATGTATATAAAATATCCCCAGTCTGAGCCCGAATGGCTTTTCCATTTAAGGTTGCCCGTACAGAAATTAAACCACCCAGCCCTTCTGCGGCCAAAACCGACCCTTTCACCTGTCCAGAAATAATGACCTCTGCGTTTAATTTTTGAATGATAGGTTTTAAAGCTGCCTCACTGTTCCCTTGCAAGAGTTGTTGAGTCGCCTCCGCCACCCGAATGGCAGCCAGATCGGAACGATCCACCACTTTATAACCTCTCTCTAAAAGAGTTTGTGAAATAGCATCGGCGCAAGGAGACCCTTCCACATCCGCTCCTTCAAATTTTTCGTCCAATAATACAGCCACTCTAGGATTTCCCACTTGAGAGGTTTGAATAAGGTTCAGATCTCTTAAATCATTTTGAATTTGTTGATAGGAAACTAAAGCGCGAATATGAGTATGGTAAAGACCGTCGGCTTCCAACCCTTCCCTAATCACATCGTGTTTCTTTACATAGCCATCGGTTTTCCCTAAAATATTTTGCTGAATGGTAATCGCCTTATCCACCATGGTGCGGGCAGAGATAAAAATTCCCACCACTTTTTCTACGGCATTTTTATAGGCATCAGAGAGAGCCGCTCTTTTAACCGCAATCTTATCGTCAGTCACAGCAGCCAGCCCTTCGGCTTCCACCACCTCACCCTCCGCGGTTTCGCCTAACTTTAAACGAGACTTAGAGCCAGCGCACCCAGCCAAAAAAGTTGCTGCGCCAATAGATAAGATTAGAAAAAGTGATAGAAATCTTTTTTGTGGCATAAAATTTACTGACCCAAACCTGTTCCTTTTATTTGATCCATAAACTTTTTCTTATCTAATCGAATGGTTACTAAACAACCATCGTCCGATGTCCACTCTCTTTTCACAACGGCAACACCCCTGATAGTATTATCCACAATTCCTTTAATTTTTTGATCGGTTGTAATGGCTTGCTCTACTGTAGTGACCGCATCTATTCTCTGCCCTTTTAAATAGGAAACAAGCTTTTCTTCAGCAATTTTCCTTCCCGCCGCTTCTGAAAGAGAACGCTTTTGAGAAACATTTTGCATGGTTTGATCCGCCGCTCCAATCCCGTCAAACTCAACATAGCGATCGGTCTCCACCTCTGGAGTGTCCATCGTCTTTAAAAGTTCCCCCTTTCTTACCTTGGAGGTTGCTTTCTTAGCAGCACATCCAGTTAAAGCCACGCCCGTCACAAATAGAAAAATAAAACAAAGAATTCCATTTTTTTTCATAACCATCCTCCTATCTATTTAAATTATTATTCTTCTTGACCAAAAGTTTTTACTTTTTGTTTTACTTGATCAAATTTTTCCGTGATGGTTTTGGCCGCGTAAAGTCCCATCTCCTTTAGTTCCGCCACTAAATCCTTTTTAAGATTATCCATATCTTTCTTAACCGTCTTAAAATCTTTCTCTAACCCTTTCAACTGTTTTTTTAATCTAGAAATGTCCCGTTTATTTCCTTTGGGATCTTGAGCTGTCTTTTCCGAAACTTCTTTTTCTAGCTTATCTTTTTCACCCTTCAATTTTTGTTCTCTTTCATTATAAAGCCGCACTTGTTCATTCCACCGCTCAATCATTTTTTTAGCGGAAGCCACTTCATCTTCATAAAAAAGGGTGAGGTCCGTTAAGGGAGCTACAAATCCAATCGGTCCACTTGCTTTAGGGGGGACTGAAACCACAGGCGCCACTTCTTCTTTTGGAGGCTCTACAACTGGGGCTGGCTGACTTTCTTGAGCAGGTGCCACTGGAGGCTGCGCCGATTGCTCTACAGGCGGCTGCGCCGGTTGTTTTACAGGAACCACTTCTGTTGCTGGCGCCGGAGTTGGAACGGGTTGCGGAGGGACAGGAGAAGTCTCTTCACTATATAAGGAGGCAGAAATAAAGATAGAAAAAACAAGGAAGGTTAAAAACTTTTTCATAAAAAACCCCTTTAAAAAAAATTTAGATGAGCATGAGAAGTCTAACAGAATTGCTCCATTATTTCAAGAGACACCCTAATTTTCCTTTGCTTTGGGAAGGATAAATTTAAAAACAGATCCTTTTCCTAATTGAGATTCAACCCAAAGTCTTCCTCCATGCATTTCTACAATCGATTTGGAGATCGCTAACCCCAACCCTGTTCCTCCAGCAACTCGAGAAAGAGAACTATCGACTTGGAAAAATTTATCGAATATTTTATTTTGATGTTCGGGTTTTATTCCTACCCCCGTATCGGTCACGCTTACTTGAACAAAATCTCCCATATTCTCCGCGCTCAAGCGAACTTCCCCATGGGCAGGAGTAAACTTCATGGCGTTGGTTAAGAGATTGTCTATCACCTGTTTAACACGAAACTCATCCGCTGAAACTAAAGGTAAGGCATCGGGAAGAGATACGGTAAATTTAAGCCGCTTCGTTTTCATACTGGAATAGTAGATCTCTTCTGTTTCCGCGAACACTTTGTTAAGAGATAAGACAGCGATGTGTAACCTAATTCGTCCCGCCTCTATGCGAGAAATATCCAAGAGATCTGAAATTAAAAATATAAGTCGTTCCGTAGAATTGCTGGCGATTTGTAATAAATGAGTTTGATGTGGATTAAGTTCTCCGGCTTCTCCTTCCAATACCAGCCTAACCGCCCCCTTTAAAGCAGTGACAGGTGTTCTTAACTCGTGACTGACAATAGAAACAAACTCTGTTTTAATTTGACTCGCTTTCTCTAATTCTTTATTCGCTTGAACTAATTTTTCGTAGAGACGAGTACTCTGAAGAATGGCGGCGGTTCGTTCAGCAATGATTTCCGTTAACCGTTGGTGATAGGAATTAAAGTAGTTCCGACTTTTACTTCCAACTTTTAGAACTCCTAAGACATCCTTCCCAAACCTTAAAGGGACCATCATTAAAGTATGAATTTCTTCTCCTACCTCCATCGCGTCTCCCGAAAGTGGAGTCTCGTGAAAGTCCGAGACAATTTTTGTCTTCGCTTCCTTAAAAACTTTAACACTTAAAGCGCTTTCATCTTTTAGAGAAACTTTAAGGGGGGCATCTTCCAGATGAGATTGATCCTTGGAAGTATGGAGCTGAAGTTCCTCTTTAGAAAAATCCGCGATTAAAAAAGAACAGAAATCGCAAGGAAGGACCCGCTTCACAATTTCCATCACTTTATCTAAGACAATCTCCATAACTGGGTTGGTATAAAAGAGTTCGCTAATTTCTTGAAGGGTCGATAAAAGAACCAACCGGTTCTGAACCTCTCGATCCATTTGGAACGCTTCTATAGAGCTAGCCACCCTAAACGCAATGAGTGTTAAAGTTCGGACTTCATCGTCCTGTAAAAGAACCTCCTGATTTTTAGGAGAAGATTTCCCCTCCCTAAGAAAATTAACCAAAATCATTACGCCCGGAACCCGATTATCCATTTGCAAGGGAACCGCAACCATGGAGCGAATCATAATTTTCTTAAAGTGATCCCCGGAGATTGAACTTAACTTCCAAGGCAGAGCTTCTTGTAAAGAGATGGGGGGACCTTCATAAACCTGTATCTCTTTGGAGCGATAGCTCTCCACCACTAATTTAAGAGGAGAAGCGCATTCACGATAACTGCTGGAGTCAATTTTAATTTTAGAACTCACTTCATAAGGCAATCCAAAGGAAGGAAATTGAAGATCCAGCTCAAACGATTCTTCCTTAATGTTCGCTTCAGTAAAAAAAGCGCCATACTCCACATCAAAAAGATCTTGCAAGTGACTTGTGGTCGTTTCAAAAAGATTTTCTAGAGATTCTATTTTGCCAGAAGTCAGAGTCAATTCATAGAGAGTTTTTAGCTCCCGCACTCTATGAATCAGTCGACTATTCGTTTGAGCCAGCTCTTGAGTGGTCGCCGCTACTTCCGATTCCAATCGACGATTAAATTTTTCAACGCGCTCCAAATTGGAAGAGTTTACCAATCCTACGGTTAAAATTTTTAGATAGGGGGCTATTTGTTCCTTTACGGAATTCTTGATTCGACCTCCTCTTGAGTCGGCATAAAGAAAAAGCGCGAGTGTTTGACCTGCCGCGACTAAAGGAACACTTAAAAACTCTTCATTGCGAATTTGTGAGTCCAGATTTTCTAATTCTCTTTTAGAAATGTGAATCGATTTTCCAGAAGAAAAAGAGTCCCAAATTTTCCCTTCTCCCATAGGGATCTTAAATTTTTCTTTGAAGGAAGCAGGAAACCCATAGGCCGATCGGACCGCGAGAAATTGATCCCCTTCTACCATGAATACCGCGCAATGAATTTTAAAGAGCTCCCCTAACTTTGCCAGGGTCACATTCAGCATAGAATCCACCCCATTAAATGAGGAGATTTCTTGGGTTAATATGAGAAGTTGTTCGAGATGATTTGTGGAGGAGGGTTTAGAAAAAAACCGGGACAAAATCTGCTTCATCTGTTATTAAAAATTACTTCAATTCCTTTTTCCTTCAACCATTCTTCTGCCAAAGGACTGATGATCGCAGCATGAGGAAGAGTTAAACTTTTTTTATTTTCCCTTAGCAAGTTTTTAATTTCCCATTCCGAAAAAAATCTTCGTTTAGAGGTGAGCGCGCTATAACTTTTATTGAACGGTTCCTTGACAAAAAAACCCCACTTCCCTTGCTTAGAGGATTTATCGCAAACCTCCCTTACGGGCGGCTTTGCGGAACAACAACAATCTTTAATGGCGTCACCCACAATATCGATTAAATCCTCCTCGGAAACCAAGGACTATCCCTTGATATACTTTTCTAAATCGGCATGAGGGCGTGGGATCACATGCACGCTCACCAACTCTCCTACCTTCTGGGCAGCGCTGGCTCCCGCTTCTACAGCGGCGCGCACCGCTCCTACCTCCCCTCGACAGATCGTGGTCACTAACCCCGATCCAATTTTTTCAAAACCAACCAATCGTACCTTTGCCGTTTTTGCCATGGCATCCGATGCTTCCACCATTCCCACAAACCCTTTTGTTTCAATCAATCCCAACGCTTCCGAAAATGTCGATTCACTCATAATTTAGCCTCCTGTAAAATAATATCGATCGCAGATGAAGTCCCAATTCTAGTCGCTCCCGCGCTCACTAATGTACGCGCAAACTCGCATGTTTTAATTCCACCCGAAGCTTTAATTCCCATTTGTTGCCCCACCGAATTTCTAATTAAACGAATATCTTCCACAGTCGCTCCACCCAAGGCAAAACCGGTAGAAGTTTTTACAAAATCTGCCCCAGCTTCTTTTGCCAATAAAGAAGCGCGCACCTTCTCTTCTAATTTAAGCAGGGCGGTCTCAATAATCACTTTTAATATCCGTCCTTCCGTTAACTTTCTTAAAGAATAGATTTCATTAAAGACCTCTTTTGAATTTCCAGACTTTAATTGGCCTAGATGAATCACCATGTCTATTTCATCCGCTCCTTGGGCTAAAGCGTCTTCTGTTTCTATCGCTTTAGTTAGAGAACTATTCGCTCCCAAAGGGAAACCAACCACTGTCACAACTTTAACTTGAGATCCCTTCAAAGCTTGAGATGCCAAACGAACATAAGAAGGGTGAACACAAACCGCCGCAAAAGAAAATTCTTTGGCTTGAGCGCAAAGTTTTTCAATATCTAAGGGAGTCGCTGTGGGAGAAAGAAGTGTGTGGTCTATTATTCCAGCAATACTCCCTTGGGAAAATGGGGACGGAGCCCTATTTGTTGGGCAAATAGGGCTCCGTCCCCATTTTCCCCCCAAATTCCCCCATGCCCCGGGTTCTCCGGAGAAGACTTTTCCTGCTGTTCCAATCGTTACTCTTCCCATGTTAATGATATTTCACAACTTTGCCGCGCACATTGACCTGATCCACAATTCCACAAATGGCAAGCCGTATGGGGGCAGACTTCTTCCCCAAAATTTGACGGGCGGAACTCCCTTCATCCACCAAGAGCACTGTATCCCCAGGTCCAGCGCCAAAATTTTGATCTACCGCCAAAGATATATCCCCACTTACATTTCCAGAATCTGTTTCTATGGCCTGGACTAAAAGTAGTTTAGTCCCCTCTAAAGCGCTATGTTTTTTTGTTCCCCAAACATTTCCAACCACGCGCGCCACCCTCATTTAATTTGTCTCGTCCAATCTTGTAAATTGATACCTTCCACAATTCCAACCACGGCCGCATCCACTGGTGGAGTATCTTTAAATGAAGTCCCTCCCAAAGCGACCGCGGCCTCTTTTGCTGCCACCCAAAAAACCAGTTCTCCCGCTCCAGCCCCCACAGTGTCTGTAGCCACAAGAGGTTCTCCTTTCTCCTGACCACCCCATTCCAAAGGTTGTATTAACAAAAGTTTTAACCCTTCCATCGTTTCTACTTTTCTGGAGCAAACGACTCGCCCCACGATTCGCGCCGCTTTCATTTAGAAAACCCTTTCTCAATTTTTTTTACGCGCCGCAAGTGTCTTCCTCCGGCAAAAGGAGTCTTTAACCACGCGGCCACTATGCGTTCTCCTTGTTGTAAAGTGAGGAATCTGGCGGACATGCAAAGAACATTCGCTTGGTTATGTTCGGAAGCGAGCGCCGCCACTTTGGGGCTCCAACAAACAGCCGCTCTCACATTCTTAAACTTATTCGCGGCCATCGCCATTCCAATTCCTGTACCGCAAATCAAGATTCCTCTTTCGGCTCTCTCTAAAGAAACAGATCGCGCCACTTTTGCCGCATAGTCCGGATAGTCGCAAGATTCTTCTGAATAACACCCTACATCCACGACTTTGTGACCTTTATGTGTGAGATAAGAAATAATTTCCTTCTTCCTTAAAAAGCCCGCGTGATCCGAACCAATCGCAATTTTCATTTTTCTACTCCGTCAGCGCTTTCAATAATTTTTTGTGAGCAAAAGGAATCACGACCCACGAAACAAGGGCCCCTTCTTTTTTAATCGTTTCAACTCCCGCTTGAATGGCAGTTTTGACTGCTCCAACTTCCCCAGTGAGAGTTAAATATCCTTTTCCACCTGCTCCTCTTCCGGGAAATAGTTCAATTAAAGTAACGCGCGCTTTTTTTACCGCCGCATCCGCCGCAAAAATGGCAGCCGCCGCATCTTTTGTTTCTATAACCCCTACCGCTTCAATATCCGTAACTTTAATTTTCCCCTTCATGGCTGGTAAGATTTGTTCGTGTAAGTTGGGAATAAGAAAATGATCTATTAAAGTGGAATCCGCGGTTTGTAGACCCGCCTGCATCGATTGTTCAACTTCCGCCAGTTCCCCGCCAATCAAAATAATAAATTTCCCTCGAGGAATCGCCTGTGAATGTAACAAATCTACCTCCGCCATCTTTAGCATGGAGTCGATCGCCTCAATCCCTTTAGCAATGGAACTTACTTCTAAAAAACCTATCGCTGGCTTCGCCATTTTACCCTCCTAAACAATCCGTAAATGCCCGACCATAGAACAATGGAGCGGCCTAGAAAAATGTGTGGGCTTGGTCAAACCGTCGCCCGTTGGTGTTCCTATCGACATAGTCGCAAATCCTTCTCCCACTCCCAGCCCCATAAAGTTAGGACCATTCTTAACAAATATGGAACAGGCAAGCGCTCTTGCGGCTTTTGTAATATTGCCCACATGCATAGAATAAATAGATGCGGTGTGATGGTTTCCGCCCTCTACGCGTTTGGCTAAATCAATGGCCGCGTCTACATCTTTAACGGATGTAATGGGAAGAACCGGCATGAGTTGCTCGATCCAAACAAAAGGGTGATCGTTCGGAACCTCACTCCATAAAAGACGAACGGATTCGGCTAAATTCAATCCAATTTCGCGCGCGATGATATCCGCATTTTTCCCGACTAAACTTCTATTTAACCCCATCGCTTTCCCTGTGTCAGAAAATTGAAAAACTTTTTTCGCAAGCTCATTTATTTGATCCAAAGTTAATTCAAAAACGCGGACATCCTTTCTAAATTCAGCCAAAAATTTCTCCCGAATGGACTCAACAATAATCACCTCTTTCTCTCCCGTGCACAACACACAATTATCGAACGAAGCCCCATCAATAATTCCATTCACGGCGCTAGCAATTTCTGCCGTCTCATCTACAATCACTGGCGGGTTCCCTGGGCCGGCGCAAATTGTTTTTCTCACCGCCCCGGTCGTCAAGGCCAACTTTACAATTCCTGGCCCCCCTGTCACCATCGTCATATCTACTTCTGGGTGTTTCAATAATGCCAGAGTACTTTCTTCTGTGAGAGGTTCAAATGTATTGATAAGATTGGCTGGCCCCCCTGCGGAAGTAATCGCTTCATCCAAAATTTTCATCGTTTCCTGACAGCAGAGTTTTGCTTTGGGATGAGGAGCAAACACAATAGAATTCCCTGCAGACAATATAGAGATAGCATTGTTGATGATTGTCGCGGTTGGATTGGTAGAGGGAGTCACGCTCGCCACGACCCCAAAAGGAGCTAGCTCCACCAAGGTCAATCCTTTGTCTCCCGTATAGGCTTTTGCCGGCTGAAGATCTTCCACTCCTGGAGTTTTAAGAGAGACTAGAATATTCTTTTTGACTTTATCTTCCCACTGCCCCATCCCAGTCTCTTGGTGAGCTAATTTGGCAAGACGATCCGCATTGTCTACTCCCGCCTTACGAATGGCATCGATAATTTTACGCCGCAGTTCCAGACCCATCTCCTGAAAAACTTTTTGAGCCTGCTTGGCCGCCGCAATCGCCGCGGAAACAGAAGAATGAATCACTCGCGGGGAAATTAGGGACGGAGCCCTATTTGTTCGGGCAAATAGGGCTCCGTCCCTAATTTCCCCCACAGATGTAGAGCCCAGTCGGTTCAAAACTTCTTGAACCATCTTCTCTATCTCTTCTTCTTTAAATTCCATTAGACCTTAATGAAATCTTCTCTCTTAGTGAAGATACTTTTTCCATCTTTTTCGATGGAATCCACCACCGCAAAAATGGTGCAATCCACAGGATTCGACTCTGTTTGGCGCGTCTGCCGCGCGGAAGAGCCCTGCACCAGAAGAACAAGTTCTCCTTCTCCTGAACCGACGGAATCAATCGCCACTAGTGCATTCCCCAAGGAAGCGCCTTTTAGATCCACAGGTTGAACCAATAAAAGTTTGGTTCCTACCAGCTTCTCATCTTTGTGAGTACAAACCACATTCCCAATGACTCGTCCAAATATCATCGGCTATCACTCCTATATATAAAGTTGACCTTATCTTTTCCCGCGATTTAAAGTTTCTGGAAGAGAAATAGGCATCTTCCCTTCTAAGTCTGGATGTGGTTGAGGGATCACATGCACACTCACCAATTCTCCAACTTTTTGCGCGGAAGCAGCGCCCGCGTCGCAAGCGGCTCTACAAGCAGCCACATCTCCTCGAAAAAGAACAGTCACCAACCCCGACCCAATTTTTTCCCATCCCACAATCTTTACATTGGCCGACTTCACCGCCGCGTCCGCCGCTTCAATTAAAGAAACTAAACCCCTGGTCTCAATCATTCCTAACGCATCCATTTATTGCTCCTCCTTATTAGTTAGATAAATGTACTTTGCCCCAATAGACTTCCAGCTTTTTTTCTAAAAATAATTTAATCCCATTTAAAAGTGTGCGCGCTTCCTGCTCTTGACCTTTTTTTCGAATAGATTCCACCTCTTCACCCCAATCCACACGAAAAGAGTCCTGCCAAAGAATGGGCCCTTCGTCTAATTCATCAGTAACAAAATGAGCGGTACACCCCACAATTTGAGCTCCTTTTTCGTAGGCTTGTCTGTAGGCATACGCTCCCGGGAAAGCGGGTAAAAGGGAGGGGTGCACATTGATAATTCGATTGGGATAGCGCCAAACAAAGTTAGGAGTGAGAATACGCATGTACCGAGCTAAAACCACAAAATCCACATTGAAGCGTTCGAGTAATTGCAATATTTTAATTTGCGCTTTAGATTGATCTTTATGCTCCACAAAAAAGAAGGGAATGCCAAATTTTTTAGCGATGGAATTCAAAGTTTTATCTGTGGCCACAATGAGAGGAATTTTAACCCGAATCTCTTTTTTCTTTTGAGCCTCGAGAATTAATTGAAGACAATGCTCTTCTTTACTTACTAGCAAAGCCATATTCTTAACGCGATCAGGTTCATCAAAATGAACCTTGACCTCCATCCCAAAATTCCTCCCAAGGGAGATAAGCCCGTCTCGAAACAGATCTTCATTTAAGCGCTCTCTTTGGAAGGAAGCCTCTAAGTGCATTCCAAATAGACTGCTTATGACATTCTGATTTATTTTTTCTATATTGCCACGATTTTGGAAGATGGTATTGGTAACAGCGGCCACGATCCCCTTACGATCAGGACCTACAACGGTAATCTCTGCGAGTGTGCGAGACTGTCGTTTCAAAGGATGGTAATAGTATCTCCGTTTTTAACATTGAGAGCGTTCGCCTCGTCCGTATCGAGGTGGCACTCTAATTTCATGTCCTCCCTAACTCTGCATAGCACGGATAAAATTCCGTCCCGAGGAGGAGTTCCAACTCGAACTTTAACGAATTCTTTATTTTTAATGCCGTACTGATCGGCTTCTTTAGGATGAAAATGGATGTGACGCATTTGCACAATGGCGCCTTCGCTTAACTGCGCTTCCCCCGCGGGACCCACTAAAGTGATGGGGGCCGATCCTTTCACATTTCCAGAATCTCTAACGGGCGCGTCA
>Ga0209515_10000562_pt1 | contig 65788 bp, 56 predicted proteins | sample Subgroupgradi54m_FD_187454 | JGI IMG/M metagenome (GOLD analysis project Ga0209515, IMG submission 187454) | Subsurface groundwater microbial communities from S. Glens Falls, New York, USA - GMW60B uncontaminated upgradient, 5.4 m (SPAdes)... ...
TCACCCTCCCGCTTCGCGGGCCCCTCCCTCTCCCGCCAGCGGGAGAGGGGTGTTACAGTAGGACTTACCCTTCCGCCGCCGCCGGTTCCACTGGGGCCGGCAGGCCGATCACCGGGTTGCGCAGCAGGCTGATGATGCGAATCAGCGTGTCGCGCAGTTCGTGGCGGGGCACCACCATATCGACCATGCCGTGTTCCAGCAGGTATTCGGCGCGCTGGAAGCCCTCGGGCAGTTTTTCGCGGATGGTGGTTTCAATGACCCGGGCACCGGCGAAGCCGATCACCGCGCCGGGCTCGGCGATGGCGATGTCGCCCAGCATGGCGAAGCTGGCGGTGACGCCGCCGGTGGTCGGATCGGTCAGCAGGACGATGTAGGGCAGGCCTTTTTCCTTGACCTTGTCGACCGCGACCGTGGTGCGGGCCATCTGCATCAGCGAGAGGATACCCTCCTGCATGCGCGCCCCGCCCGACGACGGGATGATGATCAGCGGCGCGTCCTGGAGTACGGCCAGCTCGGCCGCGGCAACGATGCCCTCGCCGACGGCGACGCCCATCGAGCCGCCCATGAAGTCGAAATTGAAGATCGCCATCACCACGCCTTGCGCGCCCATGCGGCCATGGGCAACGATGATGGCGTCATGTTCGGCGGTCTTGCTGCGGCTGTCCTTCAGGCGATCGGTATAGCGCTTCTGATCGCGGAACTTCAGCGGATCATCGGCCACCTTGGGCAGTTCGATGCGCTGATAGGCGCCGTCGTCGAACAGCAGCGCCAGCCGATCCTTGGCCGCCATGCGCATGTGATGGCCGCAGTGCTGGCACACCGCCGCATTGGCCTGGAAGTCGCGGTGGAAGATCATGTGGCCGCAGGCCGTGCATTTGTGCCACAGATTATCGGGCACCTCGCGCGGGCGGACCCACTCCTGGATCTTCGGACGAACGAAATCAGTCAACCAGCTCATAGTCTTATGCCCTGACGTTGGCTTAATAGTGTTGTTTACTTCCGTGCCGTCCGCACCCCGTCGGCCAGCGCTGTCACATATTTCAGCGCCTCCCCCACCAGCCCCGGCTGGCCGAGATGGTCGGCAACCGTCTGGACCAGCGCCGAGCCGACCACCGCGGCATCGGCATGGCGAGCCACCTCGGCGGCCTGGGACGGCGTGCGGATGCCGAAGCCGACCGCGAGCGGCAGATCGGTATGGCGGCGCAGGCGCTTGACCGCGGCGGCAATGGCCGCTTCGCTGGCTGAGGCGGTGCCGGTGATGCCGGTGATCGAGACGTAATAGACAAAGCCCGAAGCCTTCTCCAGCACCGTCGGCAGGCGGGCGTCATCGGTGGTCGGCGCGGTCAGGAAGATCAGATCGAGCCCAGCGGCCTGCAACGGCCCGGTCAGTTCGTCGGCCTCCTCGGGCGGCAGGTCGACGATGATCAGCCCGTCGACTCCGGCGGCGGCGGCATCGGTGACAAAGGCTTGCGGGCCGTAGACATAGATCGGGTTGAAATAACCCATCAGGATCAGCGGCGTGACGTCGTCGGTAGCGCGGAAGGCGCGCACCATTTCCAGCGTCCGCCGCGCCGTCATGCCGGCCTTGAGCGCCCGCTGCGAGGCGAGCTGAATCGCCGGGCCATCGGCCATCGGGTCGGAGAACGGCACCCCCAGTTCGATCAGATCGGCGCCAGCGGCCGGCAGGCCCTTCAGAATGGCCAAGCTGGTGTCGTAGTCGGGATCGCCGGCAGTGAAAAAGGTCACCAGACCGCCGCGGCCCTCGGCGCGCAGCGAAGCGAAACGGGCGTCGATACGTTTGCTCACAGCGGTGAGTCTCCCAGAGCTTTGGCGACGGTGCCGACATCCTTGTCGCCGCGGCCCGACAGGCACAGCACCATGACGTGATCGGGGCCGAACTGGCGGGCGATCTTGCCGGCATGGGCGATGGCGTGCGACGACTCGAGGGCCGGGATGATGCCTTCCAACCGGGTGGTCATCTGGAAGGCGTCGAGGGCTTCCTTGTCGGTGATCGAGACATACTCGACCCGCCCCGAATCGCGCAGCCAGGCGTGTTCCGGGCCGATGCCGGGATAGTCCAGGCCGGCCGAGATGGAATGAGCCTCGGTGATCTGGCCGTCGGCATCCTGGAGCAGATAGGTGCGGTTGCCGTGCAGCACACCGGGGCGGCCAGCGGTCAGCGAGGCGGCGTGCTCGCCGCTGTCGATGCCATGGCCGGCGGCCTCAACGCCGACGATGTGGACCTCCGGGTCGTCGAGGAACGGATGGAACATGCCGATGGCGTTGGAGCCGCCGCCGATGCAGGCCATCAGCGTGTCGGGCAGGCGGCCTTCCTGGGCGAGGATCTGCTCACGGGTCTCGCGACCGATGATCGCCTGGAAGTCGCGGACCATCGCCGGATAGGGATGTGGTCCGGCGGCGGTGCCGATCAGGTAATAGGTGTTGTCGACATTCGACACCCAGTCGCGCAGGGCGTCGTTCATGGCGTCCTTCAGGGTGCCACGGCCCGAGGTCACCGGCTTGACCTCGGCGCCGAGCAGCTTCATGCGGTAGACATTGGGCGCCTGCCGTTCGATGTCGGTGGTGCCCATATAGATGGTGCAGGACAGGCCGAACAGGGCGCAGACGGTGGCGGTGGCGACACCGTGCTGACCGGCCCCGGTCTCGGCGATGATCCGCTTCTTGCCCATGCGCTGGGCCAGCAGGATCTGGCCCATGCAGTTGTTGATCTTGTGGGCGCCGGTGTGGTTCAGGTCTTCGCGCTTCAGATAGATGCGTGCCCCGCCGAACTTTTCCGTCAGCCGCGGGGCGAAATAGAGCGGGCTGGGCCGCCCCACATACTGCGACAGATAGTTGGCCAGCTCGGCCTGAAAGGCGTCGTCGGTCCTGGCCTGCTCATAGGCCTGCTCGACCGCGAGAATCAGCGGCATCAGCGTCTCGGCGACATAGCGTCCGCCATAGATGCCGAAATGGCCACGCTCGTCGGGACCGGCGCGGTAGGTGTTGTGGGCCATGAACGCTCCGAACTGGGTCACCCTGCAAGAAGGGCGCTAATTAAACATATTCTGTAGAAACGCCAAAGCGCTTCCGGTGTCCAGATGGATGCCGGCACCGGCCAGAGCCCCCAGCAGGGTCTGCGGCACGTAGCCGACCGCCGAGCCGGCGACGAACGGCACCAGCCGAGCGCCGGAAACGCCACCGATCAGGTTGTAGACCGCATTGCTGCCGACCGGAATCAGATGCAGCACCAGCGGGGTGGAAAAAGGGTGGCTGGTCAGGACGCCATCCAGGCGTTGCAGCCGCGGTCCAAGCCGGCGGCTGACGAAATCGCGGGCGAACAGCCGCGCCCCGCCGCTGGTGATGATGCAGGCGAGCACGGTGGCACCCAAGGCCAGGCCGCTGCCGGTGATGCCGCCGAAGGCGTAGCCGCCGAGGAAACTCAGCGCCGCCCGCGGGATGGCGAGGCAAATGGCCGTGGTGGCGACGGCCAGATACAGGACTTGGCCGGCCAGCCCCTGGCCGCGGATATGCGAATCGACCCAGGTCTCATCAAGGTTGATCAGCCCCGACTGTCGGACCAGCACCACGGCGCCCACCAGCCCGGCCAGCAGCAGCAGGGTCTTCAGCAGCGACGTTCCGGCGGCCCGCAGACGGGGCCCGCCGGGCGGCGGAAAGGGGGGTGGATCAAGCGGCATGGCGGGAGTCTTGTACACTGCGGCGGCCGCCGCCGTCAGTCAAAACGACGGGCCGATGTCCAGGAAAATAGTACCAATGGACATGGTCACCACCGCGGCGAATTGACCTAAAGTGAGCGGCGTTGCGGCAGGGAACGCGGGAAAGCCCGACAGGGAGGGTGGGGACGTGGCGCGAATTCTGGTGGCGGACGACGAGGACGACGGACGGGCGCTCTATGCGCTTTGGCTGGGTGACGGCGGGCATGAGGTGATCGAAGCCCGCGACGGCGCCGAGGCGCAGCAACTGCTCGCCGACAGTGATTTCGACGTGGTGGTAATCGACCTGCTGACGCCGCGGGTCGACGGCCTGAGCGTAATCAAGGGCCTGCGGACTCAGTCCGACATGGGCCGAGACACCGGTATCGTCGCCATGTCGGCCGGCACGAAAACACTGCCGGCCGGAGTCGGCCTGTCGCTGTCGGCCATGTTCGGCGCCGACGAGGTGCTTTACAAGCCGTTCGAGCGTTCAGATCTCCTCGCTGTCGTCGCCCGGATCGTCGGCTAGACCGCTGGTCGCCCGTTGAGCCAGCACCGACCGCACGATTTTTTCCAGCAGGGTGGCCAGTGCCGCCTGCTCCTCGGTCGACAGACCCGCCACCGCCTCGGCGACGAGACGGATGGGGTCGCTGTCCAGCACGGCGCGGCCGGAGTCGGTCAGCACGAAATGCACCAGCCGCCGGTCGTCGGGATTCTGCAATCGTGCCACTAGGCCCTTGCGGGTCAGTGCCGCAATGGTCTGGCTGGCGGTGCCCTTGCTGGTGCCGTGGTAGCGCGCGAACGCGGTAACACTGCACGCAGCCAGCCCGACCCGGCCGAAATAGCGGAGCGCCGCCCATTGCGCCGGATTCAGTCCGCCGACGAAAGACGGGCCGCTGGTCAGGCGCACGATCTGGCTGATGACCTCGGCGGTGGCAAAAGAGGAAACGCGGAGGCCTTGCCCCATCGGTCCTTGTCCAGTTCTTTGCGAAAAGAGCATACAACGTTAAGCACGTAGCCCAGGCCTCGCAACCGAAATGTCGAATTGAACCATCGGATGACTGTTGATTTCGCGCCGTCCGATGGACGGAGATGCAAGTTCGAAGACATTCCGGCATCGTTCCAGCCGAAGCGGGTAACCGCATGGCGGGCGATAACCCGTCTACCTGGGAGCGAATCCCCGATGATCGGAGCCCGCCGAAGGTCGCGGTTTCCGACTCGAGTCGGGGCAGGCAAGGAGGCCCATCCATGAGTTGGTTCGACGAATTCCGCGGTGAAATCCTTCACGACCACCGACAGATCATTGAGGCGCGGCAGCGGCGGCAAGGCGGGCCGTGGGTGTTCGAGCGCGCCGCCGAGGCCGTCCGTACCTTCTATCGGGAACGGATTTCCGGTTACGCGTCCTGCGGCAGCGTGACCACGGAGGAATGTGACTCGCTGCTGCGTCTGGTCGATGCCCTGGGCTGCGACGACTTCCCCCTGCGTTGACAGGGTTGTGCATAAGATGCCCGACTTTTGTCGCAGACTGGTTGGTTTTCCGTATTAAGTTCACCCTACAGGCGATTCTACCCCACATAACGATGTTCAATTGTTGGTCGCGCCGTGTAATAATGTCGCAAACGGACAGAGAGGTGTCGCCACAGGGTCCACGTCGCAACCGGTTTCACAGACCCCGGTCAATACGTGGTTCCCGTTCCGCAGACGCATGTTGTGGTGTTGCTGCGACACTCCTGTTAAGTGGACCAACGGTTACCAGTGATGATGAGGACGATATGGCTAGGACGGCAAAGACGGCGACGGTTCGGAAGGTTTCGGTAAAGGGTCGGGTGCGCGGACGTACGGAAGATGGCGCACCGAATCCGATTGATCGCCATGTGGGCAATCGTGTGCGTCAGCGCCGCACCCTTCTCGGCATGAGCCAGGAAAAGCTGGGAGAGGAAATCGGCCTGACCTTCCAGCAGGTCCAGAAATACGAGCGTGGCGCCAATCGCATCAGCGCCAGCCGCCTGTTCGATCTGGCCCGCGTGCTGGATGTTCCGGTCAGCTTCTTCTTCGACGACATGGACCCGGAAGTGGCCGCGGCCAGCCCGGCCGCCATCACCGCCGGTGGCAGTGCGCCGAAGATGCCGGACGTCGACCCGATGACCAAGCGCGAGACTCTGGAGCTGGTGCGGGCCTATTACCGTATTCCGGATGCCACTCTGCGCAAGCGGCTGCTGGAGCTGGCCAAGGCCGCTGCCGCGCCGACCGAAGAGGTTGCGGCCTGACGAGAAACGCCCTCTCCCGCCAGCGGGAGAGGGCGGTTTCATCCCCTGCGGGTCGGCCGAAAGGCCGGTGTCGAACGTCTCTACTCCGCCGGTCCGGTGTCCTTCAGGCGTTCGATCTCCGCCCCGCAGGCCGCAAGCTTGTCCTCGACCCGTTCATAGCCGCGGTCCAGGTGATAGACGCGGCGCACCACGGTTTCACCCTTGGCGGCCAGACCGGCGAGGATCAGCGAGGACGAGGCGCGCAGGTCGGTGGCCATCACCGGGGCGCCGGACAGGTCAGGCACGCCGCGGACGATGGCCGAGGCGCCGTGCACGTTGACCCGGGCCCCCATGCGCACCAGTTCGGGCACATGCATGAAGCGGTTCTCGAAAATCGTTTCAGTAATCATCGAGGCGCCGGACGCGGTGGTCATCAGGGCCATCAACTGGGCCTGCATGTCGGTGGGAAAGCCCGGATAGGGCTCGGTCATGATGTCGACGCCGACGATATCGTTGGCGGTGGCATCGACCAGCACACCGCGCTCGGTCGGCTCCAGGATCACACCAGTTTCACGCAGCAGCTTGGCGGTCGATTCGATCAGCTCCATGCGGGTGCCGGTCAGCTCGACCCGGCCGCGGGTGATGGCGGCGGCCACGGCATAGGTGCCGGTCTCGATGCGGTCGGGCACCACGTCATAGGTGGCGGCGTGGAGCTTCTCGACACCGCGCACCCGGATGGTCCCGGTACCGATGCCCTCGATCTCGGCACCCATCGCCACCAGACAGTTGGCCAGATCGGCCACTTCCGGCTCGCGGGCGGCATTGACGATGGTGGTCTCGCCATCGGCCAGGGCGGCGGCCATCAGCGTGTTCTCGGTGCCGCCGACGGTGACCTGCGGGAAGATGATGCGGGCGCCCTTCAGCCGGCCGGCGACGCGGGCGACGATATAGCCCTCTTCCAGCTCGATTTCGGCGCCCATCGCTTCCAGCGCCTTCAGATGCAGGTCGACGGGCCGCGTGCCGATGGCGCAGCCGCCCGGCAGCGACACCCGCGCCTCGCCGCAGCGCGCCAGCAGCGGTCCCAGCACCAGCACCGAGGCGCGCATCCGGCGCACCAGATCATAGGGTGCGGTGGTGCTGGTGATATCGGTTGCCGACATCTCCAGCACCCGGCCGGTCGAGCCGCTCATGCTCAGCGTCACACCGTGCTGCGCCAGCAGATGGGCCATGGTGGTGATGTCGACCAGATGCGGCAGGTTCGACAGGGTCAGGGTCTGGTCGGTCAGCAGGCAGGCCGGCATCAGCGCCAGCGCCGCATTCTTGGCGCCACCGATGGCAATGGTGCCCTTCAGCGGAGCACCGCCGACGATACGAATCTTATCCATGACTGATTCCGTTAAAGGCGCGGCAGGGTGACGCCGCGCTGCCCCATGTATTTGCCGGCGCGGTCGCGATAGGACACCTCGCAGGCCTGTTCAGCCTTGAGGAAGATGAACTGACAGGCGCCTTCGTTGGCGTAGATCTTGGCCGGCAGTGGCGTGGTGTTGGAAAACTCCAGCGTCACATGGCCTTCCCATTCGGGTTCCAGCGGGGTCACGTTGACGATGATGCCGCAGCGGGCATAGGTGCTTTTGCCCAGGCAGATCACCAGCACGTCGCGGGGAATGCGGAAGAATTCCACGGTGCGGGCCAGGGCGAAGGAATTGGGCGGGATGACGCAGACATCGGTGTCACGGTTGACGAAGCTGGACTCGGTGAAGTCCTTGGGATCGACGACCGCCGAATCGATGTTGGTGAACAGTTTGAACTCGCGGCTGACCCGGGCGTCATAGCCATAGGACGACAGGCCGTAGGAAATCACCCCCTGGCGCTGCAACTTCTCGGTAAACGGCTCGATCATGCCGTGATCGGTCGCCATGCGGCGGATCCAGCTATCGGGCATCACGGACATGGGGCGATCTCCTTCTTTCGCGGCTGTTGTAGCGCAGCCGAGGTAGCCCCTACAAGCGTGCGTGCGCGAGAGGGATGGCAAGGACGATCTATTGCGCCGAGCCGTCCCCCGGCGGCGGTTCGCCCGTCCCCCCATCGTCCCGCGCCCGCGCCTGAGCCTTGCGGCGCTTGAGGTTTTCACGCAGGGCCGCGGCCTGGCGATCCTGTTTGGCCTGCTGTTCGGCACGGCCCTTTTCGGTCAATTTCGGCTTGGTTTCGTGGTCGGCCATCGTGTCGCTCCTTTATTGCCGGCATGATGGCGAAAGCGCTTGCACTGGTCAAAGGCTCGTCGTATAAAGCGCGCCTTGTCGGGGCGGCGCTGCCGTAGCTCAGTCGGTAGAGCATACCCTTGGTAAGGGTAAGGTCGAAGGTTCGATTCCTTTCGGCAGCACCATTTACCGCCCCGAAGAGCGATGCGTCGGCCTCGACGTATTTGATGCTGCCGTAGCTCAGTCGGTAGAGCATACCCTTGGTAAGGGTAAGGTCGAAGGTTCGATTCCTTTCGGCAGCACCATTTTCCTCCCTGTTTCGCGTAATTGTTTTGGCGGTGACACCCGCCTCGGCGGAACCGTGTTGATGGTCATGCTGTAAATAGCATCGAATCGCAACCATCAGAAAAAAAACTACCAGATCAGTTAGTCCTCCGTTCACGAGGCGATGCACTTGCGGTATTCTATCCTGCATGCATTTACCGCCCACGCGAGGTGGTGCGGGGAGGGGAGATTATCCACATGGTCGAGTTTGACAGCCTTCCATCCGTCGTGGCTTCCGACGCGCGGGGCGTGTCGTCGTCGCCGCAAGCCACTCTGCGGCGAGCCCACCGCATGCACCAGATGATCACCGTCATGCAGCGAGTCGCGCATCGGCTCGGTATGCGGGATACCGCCATGGCGCTCGACTTGGCTGCGGCCGGGGCCGAAGTCGACATTGAGGCGATGCTGGCCGCCGAAACCCAGCGACGCCTGTCCGCCTGAGTCACCCGTTCATAGTTTCGTCGCGACCATCCCGCAGGGAACGCTTGCGGGTGGCTGCGGCGTTGAGGGATGGGATGATGGCGGTTGTTCCCCGCCATGAAAATGGTCAGGGAAGAAAGCCATATACCTTTCATGGGAGCGCGGGCGCCTCGCCCGCATCACCGATTGGGCCGGTGATGTGTCGACGTCGTGGGCGGGCGAGGCGCCCGCGCTCCCAGCAAGAGGCGTATTTTTATCCCTGGCAGCACGCGGCTTTCAGCGTGTCCGTCCCCCGCCGTCTAGAAACTGATCCCCGCCTGATCCCCATTCCCCGAAAATGCCGCCTGACGCTGTTGCAGTTGCTGGGTGATGTTCAGCGTCTTGACCGCGTCGTCGAAGGTGCGCAGGCCGCGGGCTTCAAGGGCGTCGATCAGGCGCAGCAGCACGGCGGCGGTGCTCAGCGAGTCGCCAAGCGCGGTGTGGCGGTCGGTGGCGTGGATGCCGTAGCGGTCGGCGATGGCGTCCAGGGTCTGGTTGCGGGTGCTGTCGTCCACATAGGATGACAGCAACATGGTATCCAGTGCCGGATTATCGAAGGTCACGCCGCAGTCCCGTTCCTTCATGCGCAGGAACTTCAGGTCGAAGGCGACGTTGTGGCCGACCAGCACGGCATCGGCGCAGAACGCCTTGAACTGCGGCAGCACGACGCACAGCGGCGGCTTGTCTTCGACCATCTCGTCGGTGATGCCGTGGAACTTGATCGACTCGACGGGAATCGGCCGGCCGGGATTGACGATGCGGTTGAAGCTCTCGCCGGTCAGGATTCGGCCGTTGACGATGCGCACGCCGGCGATGGAGACGATCTGGTCGCCGGCATCCGGGTGCAGGCCGGTGGTTTCGGTGTCGAACACCACATAGGTAATGGCGCGCAACGGGGTCAGGCCCAACTCGGCAGTATGCTCGGCATCCTGCTGCAACAGATCGAAATCGAAGAACTGGGGCCGCGCCGACAGCGACTCGGTCTGCACCACGGCCCGTTGCTGCTGTTCGGCGTCGCGGCCGGGCAGCATGGGCAGACGCAGCCAGGTGAAGCCTTCCAGGGTGGTCTGCAACGGCGCGTCAGAGCCGTGGTGCTGCAACACGTCGCGCACCGCCATGCTGCCGAGCATGGGCGAGACCGGCGCGGCCAGCCAGGCCTCGATGGTTTCGTCGAGCACCGGCACGCCGTTCCAGATGATTTCCAGCCACACCTTGTCGCCTTCGCGGCCGGCGCCGGCATCGAATCGGCTGGTGCCGGTATCAGCCTGGATGCGGCGCATCAGCGCTTCGAGCAGCAGGCTGAGGGTATGCGAGTCGCCATGCAGCCACACCGGCAGGCCGACCATGGTAACGATCAGTCCTTCATCGCGCAGGCGGTGCAGGGTGAAATCAATCAGGTCGCTCGAGTGGATGTCGCTCATCGGCCACCAGCCCTTCTGGGCACTGCGATAGCCCAGCGACGCCTTGGACAGGGCGGTGGTGATCGAACCGGCTTCGCGCAGTACCACCTCTTCACCCGGCAGGGCGAGGCGTAGCCGGGCGAGCGGCGCCCGTACCCCGTCGATCAGTTCCCGCAGCAGCGATTCGCGGCGCGCCAGGGCGTTGACCTGCTCGGTGACGTCGTCGAAGGTCAGGACATAGCCGGTCACCTCGCCGCGCGCCTGAATCAGGCTCATACGGCCTTGCAGCAGGGTTTTGGCGTCGCTGGTGCCGGCCAGAAAGGGAGCGCTGCGGGCGCCGCCGGGGCGATGAATCAGCATGTCGAAGGTGTGCATCACCGGGTCGCGGCTGAGCATGCCGAACACGCTGCGGCCCAGCCCGACCTGACCAGCCACATGCAGCACGTTCAGGGCCTGCTGATTGTACAGCACCACCTGATGCTTGAGATTGCACACCAGAATGCCCTGGTGGATCTCGTGCAGGATGGCGGCAAGGCGGCTGGCGTGTTCTTCGGTCTTGGCGGTGGCGGCCTCGACCTTGTCATCGACCTGAGAGCGGGCGTCGGTCAGCCGGCCGGCCAGGATGTTGAGCGCATCGGGCAGCGGCATCAGGTCGCCATAGCGACTCGCGTCGATGGCGGGGCGCTCACCATGGGCGATGGCCCGGACCTCGACCGCCAGTTCTCCCAGGCCGCGCAGTACCCGCAGGTCGAACAGCTTCCAGACCGCGAACAGCAGCAGCGGCGACAGGCCGATGGTCAGGCCGGCGCTCAGGGCCAGGGTCTTCAGGGTTTCGGCGTCGACCGCGTTGCCGGCCGAGAGGATCAGTGCGGCGGCCAGCGCCGCGACAGCGTTGGCGAGAAACGCCGTGGACAACCAGATGAGCGGACCCCGCCGACGGGTCATGTTCTACCGCCTTTGCTTCGTGTACTGTCGTTCACGCGGGGACGACACCGTACCCGATCCATAAGGTATAACCAGCGCTTGTGGTTCGGGCAACGGGGAAGCCACCCGATCGGGCGGCATCGGTCTTCCAACGGGGAACAACCGCGCCCCGCCATCTGTTCTTGTCCAGAGTCCGCCGCCGTGCTACCGCGCCATGCCCACTTGCTGATCAACCGACACAGCCGCCATGGTCTGACGGATATATCCGCGCATGTGGAGTATCTGCGCGGCCGTGGGCTGGCGGTGACGGTAACAACCTGCGACCGGCCCGACGAGATCGGCGACAGAATCCGCGCCGGGCGGGAGGGGTGCGATCTGGTGATCCTGGCCGGCGGCGACGGCACCATGAATGCGGCGGCCGAGGCGTTGATCGACACCGGCCTGCCGCTGGGTATTCTGCCGATGGGCACCGGCAACGACCTGGCGCGCACCTTGGCGCTTCCGCTTGATCTGCGCGCGGCCTGCGATGTCCTGATTGATGGAAGGTTGCATGCCATCGACGTCGGCCGGGTCAATGGCAAGCTGTTCTTCAACGTCGCCAGCATGGGTCTGTCGGTGGAGGTCGCCCGCCGCCTGACACCGGCCTACAAGCGCCGCTGGGGTATTTTCGCCTATGCCCTGGCATCGTGGCAGGCGATTCGCAACATCCGTCCGTTCCGCGCCGAAATCCGCTGCGACGGCCGCACCGTCCGCCTGAAAAGCGTGCAGATCGCCGTCGGCAACGGTCGCCACTATGGCGGCGGCATGACGGTGGACGAAGACGCCACCATCGACGACGGCCGGCTGCATCTCTACAGCCTCAAGCCGCTCCAGCTCTGGCACTATCTGCTGATGCTGCCGGCGTTGCGCGCGGGCCGTCAACGGGGCCGGCCGGGTGTGCTGACCCTGTCGGGGGCGCGCATCGACATCGCCACCCGTCGGCGCAAGCCGATCAACACCGACGGCGAATTGACTACCTATACGCCCGCTCAGTTCGATGTTCTTCCGGCCGCCTTGTCGGTGATGGTCTCCAGGGCGTATCCTGTTCATCAGGGAGGCCGCGATGCTGAGGGATGAATCCGAAGTTGCCCTGAACGACCTGATCAAGCTGGCCGACACCGCCGCGGAAACATTTGAGACCGCAGCCCGGGTGATCGCCGATCACGAGGCCGACCTGGCCGTTCTGTTCGGTGAACTGGGCGAGCAGCGTCGCGCCATGGAGACCGAGTTGCGTGCTCTGGACCGCAGCCTGGGCGATCTGCCGCAGGATGCCGATGCCGATTACGCCACCGTGCATGATCTGTTCGTCCGGCTGCGCGGCCTGTTTGCCACCGACGAGCGTCTTGCTCTGGTGGATGAATGCGAGGCGGCCGACCAGGATCTGGCCAACGGCCTGATTGCCGCTCTGCACCTGCCACTGCCCGAGGCGATGGCCGCGACGCTCAAGCACTACCAGTACGATGTTACCGCCGCCCTGGGCCGACTGGCCGCGGCGCGGATGCGGCTGTAGAAGGGGGCGATTCCCGATCTTCGCCTTACGGCCGAGCCGCGATCATCCGCCCGTCGGCTTCGAGGATGCGGTCGGCGAGGGCGATCATCAGGCGGTTGGGCATGGCCTGCGGGCGCAGGCGCCTGATATGGGCGAGAACATCGGCTTCGCGGCCCGGTGCGGCCTGGGCCCCCAGAATCCACGCCGCCGCCGTCGAGCGTGAAATTCCCGCCATGCAATGGATCAGCACCCGCGCCCCTGGTTCGAGCCGGCAGCCGAACCGCAGGATGGCTCGCACATGGTCTTCGGCCGGCATGATGATGGACTGACCGGCGCGCCGCAGAGCCAGCACTGCCGGGTGATCGGGCGGCGGCGGCAGGTCGAGATCGTGGAAATTGAGGCGCAGGATGTTGGCCTCGGCCAAGCTGTCGCCCAGGTCGGCGGCCAAGCCGGGATCCATGATTGATACCGCGTGGGTATGGCGATTCAGGGTGCAGGCGATTTCAGGTTCGCCGCAAATGGTCATCTCGAACGGTAGCATCGGTCCCATATGGCGCAGCCGGCACCAACCGGCAAGAGGCATGGATGAGCCGCCCAGGGCAATCGGGTGAAGAGTTCTAATGTGGCGGTGATGCCCGCCCCACTCTCGTCATCCCCGCGAAAGCGGGGATCCATGGCACCGCCAGCACCCTCTTTACGAGATTTATATGATCTTGCCCAACCATGGATCACCGCTTTCGCGGGGATGACGGGTGAAATACAGGTTATCATTCCTTCACCCGATTGCCCTGATGAGCCGCCGACATCACCCGTCGCGGCGGCAGCCGATGGCGACGCAGGTGATGTCGTCGGATTGCGGGGCGCCGCGGGCGAAGCGGTAGACCTGATCAATCACCGCCTGCGGAACTTCCTGGGTCGGCGTTGCGGCGAAGCCGGCCATGGTTTCGATCAGCCGGGCGTCGCCGAATTCCTTGTTGTCGATGTCGAAGGCCTCGGTGACGCCATCGGTGTAGAACAGGATGCAGTCGCCCGGCTCGAGATCAAGAGTCGCCTCGCGGTAGCTCAGGCCCCCCATCACCGCCAGTGCCGTGCCCTGGGTGCCCGGCAGCATGTCGACCGCCCCATCGGCGCGCAGCCGGACCGGCCGGTTGTGACCGCCGTTGGCATAGGTCATGCGGCGCCGGCGCGGCTCGATCACGGCGTAAAACACCGTCACGAACATCATCTCTTCATTCTCGGCGGCCAGCAGGTCATTGAGCCGCACCAGCACCCGGCCGGGGGAATCGCCGAGCAGGCCGATGGCCCGCAGCAGGGTGCGCGACACCGCCATGAACAGAGCCGCCGGCACGCCCTTGCCGGACACGTCGGCCACCACCACGCCGACCCGGTCGGCGTCGATTTCGAAGAAGTCGTAAAAGTCGCCGCCGACCTCCTTGGCCGGCGTCATCATCGCCTGCACGTTCAGGCCCTCGCGTGGCAGGAAATTGTGCGGCAGGATGGACAGTTGCAGCCGCCGGGCGATTTCCAATTCCTTTTGCAGGGCGATGTAATCGTTCTTGGCCTGGAGCGCCTCGCTGAGTTCATGCACCAGCGCCCCCAGCGCCGCATACTGGTCGCGAACGCGCACCGCCATGTTCTGGAAGGCGGCGGCCAGCACGCCGAAATCCTCGCCGGCCCCATCATCCGCGGCGGCAGGCCCGACTCCGGCGGCATCGCGCACCGCCGTTTCCAGCCGGGCCAGATCGGCCAGCACCGATGCCCGCGCCTCCGGCTCCAGCATGTTGGCCAGCGCCTCCATCTGCATGCGGATGAAGCGTTGCTGCCGCTGACCCTGGCGCTCGCGGGCAATGCGCAACGACACATAGGTCAGGGCTCGCATCCGCAAAGTGCGCGCCGCCGCGACCAGACGACCGCTCTCGTCGGTCTCGACCACCGCCGGCAGGCTGATGGCGGTATCGCCGTCAGCCAGGGATTCCAGCGACACCACCACGCTCTCCACCGGGGCCAGCACCGAGCGCACAAACCAGGCCAGTGCCGCGGCGATCAGCAGAGTCGCGGTCGCCAGCGCCGCCAGCAGCAGCACGCGCGATCCCAGCAGCGGAGCGGCGACCGTCACCGGGGCTACCGACACCAATTGCGCCAGCGGCCGACCAAGTCCGTCGGTCACGAAGGTCGAGACGATCTCGGCCGGGCGGCCGGCATAGCCGGTCCGGTAAGCGGCGTCGCCCAGGGTCGGCAGATCCTTGGCGAAAGCGCCCAGCCCCTCGGCACCGGACACGGCGATCGGCCCGCCGCGCAGATCCAGCAATGCCGCTTCGCCGCCCCGGGCGGCCGTGAAGGCGGCCAGCGCGCGTTCAAGCGGCACCGACAGCACCGCGGTCGTAGCGTCACTCAGGCCGATGCTGCTGTACAGCACATAGCCGCGCGATTCGTTCTGGCCGATGCCGCGACCGCGATAGGACGCCAGAGAGGAGACAGCCGCACCGCGCTTGGCCGGGACACGCTCCAGCAGCCGCCCATCGGCGCCGAACAGTTCGACTCGGGCAAGGCCGAACTGCGGGGCCAGATGACCATAGGCCTGCGCCAGCCGGTCGGCTGGCTCGCCGTCCGCCGTCAGTTGCTGGCCGATCAGCAATCTGGCGGCATCCAGCTCGTCCAGGCGGCCGCCGACCACGGCGCTCCACAGCGCGCTTTGAGCGGCCATCGCGTGACGGGCGGCTCCTTGCTCGAGCGCTTGCACCCGCATATCGCCGAACCACAGGCCGACCACGGCAACGGCGAGCAGTGCCAGCACGGCCACCAGCAGGATACGATCGCGGATCAGCATCGTGACACCCTTCGCGGCGCGGCCAGCATCAGTATGGCCAGAGCGGCGGCGGCGGCCAGCGACACCGCCAGCCCTCCCACCGCCGCAACCGGCCAGTCCGGCCACAGGGTCGACAGCGTCGGGCTGGCCAGACCGAGCAGCAGCGCCGAACCGCCCAGCAGCACCGCCAGCGTCATGACCCGCAGCACGCCGGCCCGGCCTGCGGCGACGGGCGTCGGCGGCAACCAGCGGCCCACCAGCACCGCCGCCGCCGCGATCATCGCGGCCAGCGCATAGGGCGCGGCGGCTGAAACCTCGGTCGCCAGCAGGCCGCCCAGCAGCGGACCGGTGACGCAGCCGGACAGGATAGCGTAGTGGGATGGGCGGATCGCCAACAGGCCGCGCCATTGCGTGGCCAGGGCGCCGATACCGCGGAACGCCGTGCCCAGCCCCAGGCCGACCACCAGTCGCGCTCCGATCTGGCTGGGCCCGGCATCCAGGCCCGCGGCTACCACATAGCCCAGCGCCGCCACCAGGGCGCCGCTGATGATGGCACCGCCGCCCGACACCGGCACCAGTCGCGTCGGCAATGCGGCCACCACCACGGCCGCCGCCCAGGCCACGGCAATCAGCAGCGGGCTCGGCGCCAGCGATGTGACGCAGACCGCTTCAGCGGTCACCAGCAGGAACAGCACCAGTTGCAGTCCGCCGCGCGCCGCCAGCAGGACATCGCGCACCGCGTCCTCGACGGGTAGCTGATAGCGGCCGTTCAAGTCGGCGGTGACCCGGTCGACCCGGTTCAGCACCGCCGGATCGAAATGCGCCGCCCGAGCGGCCATGGCCTGCTCGCGCAGCGCCTGCCAGTCATGGCGCAGCCGCCCCACTACCGCGGCGATGGCGTCGGTCAGGGCGCGCGGCGGACCGAGGCCGGAGCGGCGCGGCGCCATGCGGAAGTCGCCGCGGGCGCCGCGGATCAGGGCGCGTCCGGCGCTGGCCAGCGGCTCGAACACGCGGGCCGCCGCCAGCCCGGTGGTGATCCAGGCTGCCGCCAGGGCGATCACCAGGGTCAAGGCGGCGATCAGTGTGAATTCCGGGCCGACATAGGACAGATAGATCAGCCGGTCGAGGCTGACGTGAACCTTGCCGAGAATCTGGCCGTCGACGGTCAGCGGTACGGCCACGTCGTACAGAGTCCATTCGGCGCCGCCGCCATGGCGATAGAGGATCTTGCCGGTGGTATCGCGCACGGTCACGGCGCGGACGCTGGGGGCATCCTCGACCACGCTGCGCAGATAGGCCTCCATGCCGAGATAGTCGTTGAGCGGAATCCCCAGCTCATAGGCATGCACCAGATCGCGGGCGAGACCATTGGCGACGGTGGAGCCGGTGGCGTCGAGTTCGGGGCGCAGCAGAGCATTGGCGACCATCATGCCCAGCGCCGTTGCCGCCAGACCGCCCAGCACCATCACCAGCGCCGCAACGGCGATCAACCGCCGCCGCAGGACAGGAAGGGAGCATCCGCGCATGGCCTAGTCCTCCTCGTCGATCCGACGGAGAGAGGCCGTCGCCTCGGCCATGGCAGCCTCGGCGGCAATCATCCGGGCAATGAATGCCGTGGCACGGCAGGCCAGCGGCCGCGTGGCGCCTGCCGGCAGAGGTTCGCCATCGGTCACCGCCTTGGCGACTCCGCACCCGGCCGCCTCGGTATCCGCCAGGGCGCGGCCGAAGCCCAGCCAGGCTGCCGCCAGCAGCAGCGGCACCAGGGCGGACATCATCAGCACCAGACTGCTGACATCGCCCGAGCCGTCCATGCCGCCCTGGGCCAGACGATGCCGCAAGGCCAGACCACCGACCCGCTGGCCGAACGAGTTGATCACGCTGATACCGATGACGCCGGCGCCGCGCTCAGTCAGATGCCACAGTCCGTTGTTGTCGGCGTCCTGCGCCGCCATCCATTCAGCCGGCACGCTCTCGCCGATGCCGAACCGGTCGGTCGACAGCAGCAGACGGCCGTGACGGTCGAACAGGTCGATGGACAGCACCGTCAGGTCGCGGTCGAGCGCCGCGGTCATGATCGGCGCCAGATTGTCGGTCACCTCCAGCGGCAGGCCATAGGCCAGACTGCCCTCGACCACCCGGCGCAACTCGAACAGCGCATAGGCCAGGCGCTCGGTGCGCAGCCGCGCCGTGGTTTCCTGAAGCTGGTGGAAGACGATCAGGCCGATCACACCGACCAGCAGCGCCAGCACCGGCAGCAGCGCAAACGCCAAGCGCGGCGCGATCAGGGTTGCCGATCGGCGCACTGCCGTCATGGCGTGCTCCGCCCCGGGCGTGCGGTCGACATGCTCATCAGTATGCGCCGGTTCCCCAAAAACCGTTCCCCCCCGGCTCTTTATGTGTGTGGCGCAGGATTGTCCTACAGGGGGCCGAGATAATCCAGAGCCATATCATGTTGCACCGGATCGCCGGTCGCGGCACAACTGGGATGTGATCCGGGTAATACGGGTTTCGCGAGAAGCTATTGCCACGAAATACTGTTAAAAGGGGTGCTCCATGAAGCTGCTGCGCTTTGGCCCTGCCGGCCGGGAACGTCCGGGACTGCTGGCCGCCGATGGGGTCATCCGCGACCTGTCCGGGGTTCTGTTCGAACTGGGGCCGCGTCAGCTCGCGCCGGAGTCACTGGATCTGCTGCGTGGCATGGATCTGGCCACGCTGCCGCTGATGACCGAGCCGACGCGACTGGGGCCGCCGGTCTCGGGGGTTGGCAAGATCGTCGGCATCGGCCTGAACTACCGCGACCACGCCGCCGAGTCGGGCTTGGCGCTGCCCAGCGAGCCGGTGATGTTCCTGAAACCGGCCTCGTGCATCGCCGGCCCGAGCGATCCGCTGGCCCAGCCGCCCGATGCGACCAAGCTGGATCACGAGGTCGAACTGGCTGTGGTGATCGGCAGCACTGCGCGGCGGGTCTCGCGCGCCGAAGCGCTGTCGTTCGTCGCCGGCTATGCGGTGATGAACGACGTCAGCGAACGCGGCTGGCAGTTGGAGCGGGGCAGTCAGTGGGACAAGGGCAAGGGCGGTGACGGCTTCGCACCGTTCGGGCCGTATCTGGTGACCGCCGACGAAGTCCCCGACCCGCAGGCGCTGCGGCTGTGGTGTACGGTCAACGGTGAGGCGCGGCAGGATGGTTCGACCGCCGATATGGTGTTTCCAGTCGACGAACTGGTGTCCTATGTCAGCCGGTTCATGACCCTGTATCCCGGCGACATCATCACCACCGGCACCCCTGCCGGGGTCGGCCTGGGCCACAAACCAGAGCCGCGTTGGCTGCGGATCGGCGACGTGATCGAGATGGGTGTCGACGGCCTGGGTGTGCAGCGCACCGAGGTGGTGGCGTCCAGCGACTGAGGGGATAAAAATACGGCTTTTCCTGGGAGCGCGGGCGCCTCGCCCGCCCACGACGTCGACGCTCCGCCGGCCCAATCGGTGATGCGGGCGAGGCGCCCGCGCTCCCAGGGTCTAGCTTATGCACGCCCTCGCCGGGCGCGCTCCGCGCTTGGCCGCGGCCGCAATGGCCGCTGGTTGCGCCATACGTCACATTTGACGCATGGCACCCTAAATCGCCGAGGCTTTCGCGGCCGTGCCGTTGCCATCGGGGTAATTCGTTTGCAGGATCTTTTCCGCCGACTGACCGCGCAACCGCGCCAGGATACTGGCATTGAGATGGGCGGCGCTGTCGCGGTTGGTGACGCTCGCCACGGCGGCCGGGGCCGGTGTCGGCGGCGTCGGAGTCTGCGCCTGGATCACGGTCTGCGCGGCCCGGGCGGGCGGCGGCGGGATATCGCGAACCGCTTTGACGGGGGCGATCGCGGCGGGTGCGGCGCTGGCCGTGACCGCGTGGACGGGCAGGGCGGTCGGCGTGGGGGGCGGCAGCTCGGCCAGTGCCACGACGGTGACGGGGTGGTGCTTGACCGGCGAGACCGGCGCTTGGGCCTGAAGGATCTGCGGCGCGTCGACATCCGATGTCGGATCACCGTAGATGAAGCCCTGAACCGGATTGGCGCGGACAAAGCGGATATCCGTCGGGTCCAGCGTCACCTTGACCTCGCTCCAGTCATTGGCGAACGAGATATCGACAGCGGCGGCATTGAGCGTGCGCCGGCCGCGCGGCCAATTGGCGTGGTCGATGCGGATGTGACGGCTGTCCACCACCTGACGCACCACCGCGACATGACCGCGCTTCATCTTGGAGGTCGGTTTGAACACCATCACCGCGCCGGTCTGCGGTCGCGTTCCCCGCTGGTAGCGGCCTTCCGCCGCCTGCCACCAGTTCCACGCGTCGCCCCGCAGTTCGATGCCCGAGGTTCTACGGGCAAAGGAAACGCATTGTTCAGCCAGAGACGGAGTGGAAATTGTCAAAAAGAACAGCATCGCCCCTGCGATGCGCCAAGCCTTCCGGGTCATGCCCCCTCCGCACATTCTATCCTACCGGTCTCCCGCACGAGACCACCAGGGCCTCCCCAGGGGCCCTATGAGCTTAGTATGATTTGAAGCGAAAGGTCGAGCAAACGACTTTTCGTACAAGCCCGTAAGTTTAACGGGCCTCATACTTAGGTATGAAACTTTATCGACCGGAGAAATTTTATTATATCTTCACTAAGGATACGTTTACGTGATCCTCTGTTCATTTTGACGGATCATCGCCCGATGGCCCGACGAATTCCCGGGTGATCCGCACCGCCTCGGCCAGCCCGACTCGGCAGATCGGCACGCCGGCCGGGAAGGCGGAGGCCAGGCGGGAGGGCATCATCGGGTCGAGCAGCACGAACACGCCATGATCCCCGGCGCGGCGGACCAGCCGGCCATAGGCCTGTTTCAGCCGGAGGCGGGTGATCATGTCGTCATACTGGCGACCGCCGAAACCGGCGCGGCGTGCCTTGTGCAGAATGTCCGGGCGCGGCCAGGGCACCCGGTCGAACACCAGCAGGCGCAAGGAACGGCCCGGCACGTCGACTCCGTCGCGGACCGCATCGGTTCCCAGCAGACAGGCGTCTTCCTCGGCGCGGAAGATGTCGACGAGGGTAGCGGTATCCATGCCGTCCACATGCTGGGCCAGCAGAGGAACACCGGCATCGTCGAGCGGGCCGACAATGCGCTGATGCACCGCCTTCAGACGCGACACCGCGGTGAACAGCCCCAACCCGCCGCCGCCCGCCGCCAGAAACAGCTCTCGATAGGCCGCGGCCACCTGATTGAGATCATCCTTGCGGACGTCGGCGATCACCAGCACCCGCGTCTGTGCCGGATAGTCGAACGGCGATGGCACGCTGGCGCGCAACGGCGGCAAGGGCAGGTGGTTGGCGCCGGTGCGGCGCTCGGCGCTCGGCCAGTCCTCCTGTTCGGTGCCGTCGCGCAGAGTCGCGCTGGTGATCAGCAGGCCATGGGCTGGCTCGGCGACCGCCTGGACGAAGGGGATGGTCGGATCGAGCCAATGGCGGTACAGGCCGACATCCATGTCGCGACCGTCGATACGCTCGACCGCCAGCCAATCGACGTATTGGGAGTCCTCGCTCACGGGGCGCCCGCTGAGCTGGCCAAGCATGGCGATCCAGGCAGCCAGCGGCAGCAGGCCGCGGCGCTCGATGGAGCGGCAGACCGATTCGATGCGCTGACGGGAAGCGGTTTCCATCTCCTCCGCCTGGTCGTCGAGCAGATCGCTGAGATGCTTGACCAATTGGCGCATCGGAGCCACCAGGCGCTGTAACGCTTCGGCCAGCGCGGCGGCGGCTTCGGCCAGGCCGGGCAATGCCGGCAAGGTCTCGGTCTCCAGGCTGTAGGGGCCATCCTCGCCGGGGGCGCGGGCATAGACCTGTTGACGCGCCAGCGCCAGGAACGATTCGCCGACGCCACGCGGGACGCCTTCAGTTACATGCTGCTGCCAGCCCGGCCCGGGCAGCGCATGGGCCGCCTGCAACGTGTCGTCCAGCGCCTTGGCCGCGGCTTCGTTGTCGCCCACCAGATCTTCGCAGCGCCGTTTCAGGCCGCGCGCCCGGCTGCGCCCCCCTTCCTCGGGCCCGAGCAGCCAGCGCCGCAACTCGGCCGCCTCGAAGCCGGTGAGATGGGCGGAAAAGGCGCCGTCGGCGGCATCGAATACGTGATGGCCTTCATCGAACACATAGCGGGTCGGCAACGCCCCGTCAGCCAGCCCGCCGAGGGCCGCCTGGACCATCACCAGAGCATGGTTGGCGACGACGATATCGGCGCGGCGGGCGCGGCGGATGGCCCGTTCGATGAAGCATTTACGGTAATGGCCGCAGGCCGAGAAAATGCATTCGCCGCGCCGGTCGGTCAGCCCCAGGGTGCGGGCACGCCCCACCAGATCGGCCAGCCAGCCGGGAAAGTCGCCGCCGATCATGTCGCCGTCGCGGGTCGCCAGCGCCCAGCGCGCCGTCAGCCCGACCGCGGTGGCCTCGGCCGGCGACGCCCGCATGTGCTGTAGGGTCTCCTCATAATTCAGCAGGCACAGATAGTTTTCGCGGCCTTTGCGAACGACGACGCGGCGCCGCTTTTCCTCCTGGCTCGGGTAAAGTCGGTCGAGTTCCGTATCGAGCTGGCGTTGCAGGTTGCGGGTATAGGTGCTGATCCACACCGTGCCACCGTTTTTCTCGGCCCAGACGCTGGCCGGAGCAATATAGCCCAGGGTCTTGCCGGTACCGGTGCCGGCCTCCGCCAGGACCACATTGGGCGATGATTTGGCCTGACGCGGCAGGAACGCCTGAGAAGCCGCCGAGGCGTAATCGGCCTGCTGCGGCCGGTGCTCGGCCTGCGGGCCGAGGATACGGCCCAGCCGGGCGCGGGCTTCTTCGGGCTCGACCGGGATATTGCCGGGCGGTGCCTCGGGCGCCTGTTCCGACCAGTCGGGCAGCCGCTCCCACACCCGCATGGAAGCGACGCCACGGCCGCCGTCGTTGACACCCAGCGCCGCGAGCACGCCCGGCCCCCACGACCAGCCGCCGCGCGCCATCTGCCAGGCGATGCCGCGGGCATCGGCAATGCCCTTGGGCTCGCCGACCACCGAGTCGGCCAGTTCGGCCAGCAGCCTGTAAGCGATGTCGACCGCTGCCTGAGCCTGATCTTCCAGGCTGTCGGGAATCGGCAGGCCCAGCGCCTCGGCCAGGCCGCGCAAGGTCGGCAGGCAGAAGCGGGCAGGGCGGACGAAGGCGAACAGTTCCAGCAGGTCGAAGGCGGCAAATGGCTCGGTTTTCAACCGGGCCGCCACGCTCAGCCGATGACACAGAATCGGCGCATGCTTGCGGGCGATGCGAGCCGCCTGTTCCAGGCTGAGGTCTTCGATCTCGCCGTCCGGCGTCACCACCACGGCGCCGCGGCCGCCGACCGCCAGGGCGGGGGCATCGGGCAGCAGGATGCGCGGAGCGGGATGGGACGGCACGGACATTCCCGGAGTATGGGCAGAGCGCGCCATCGGGGCAAGGTTGACGCCGTGTCCGCAAGCTGGGACTGTGCCGTCATGCGTCTGATCGTTCCCTTTGTCGCGGGGGCCGACAGTGCGCCTGCGCCGCTGGTGGCTGGCGACCAGCTTCCTCGCCGCAGCCGCCCTCCTGCCGCTTTTCGCGCCCCGCTCTACATCTCCCAGCCCGAACCGTCATGCCCCAAGCCACTGAGCCCGGCCAGCGACAACACGACATGGCCACCGAGTGCGTCACTCAGGTCGCCCAACGCGGCGTGAACGTCGGCGATACTGGCATTGCCGGTCTGGTAATTGTCATAGACGCTGTCGAAGGTGACGAACGCCGCCAACTGATCGTTATTGAGCGCAAGAAATCCCGTGTTCGCCAGAGTATGCAGGTCGGTCGCAGTGGCGGAAAAGCTCGCGAGTGCGCTATCCGACAGCTTGACCGTGTCAGAGGTCAGCGCGGCATCAAGGGCCGCGGCGGCGGCGGCAATGCCCGTCTGTTCGGGAGCGGAAATGGTGCCGTCCAGATAGGCGCTATCCAGGGTCGTCGCCAGGGTGGTCAGCGGCGTAGCAATGGCCTGGGACAGACTCCCGTCAAGTTTTGCCACGACAGTGTCGGCCCGGTCGGCCAGACTGCCGCCATGTCCGACCGCTACGTCGCCGGTCGTGACCGTCTCGGCGGCGGTGACGAGGCTCGACAGTTTATTTGCATAGGTGTCCGGCAGTACCGTGCCTTGGGTGGCAACCACCTGATCCAGGGCATCCGCCTCGGCAGCCACCGTCGCTTGTGTCCCTGTCGGCAGAGAGATACCGCCATTGGCGATGACCTGGGTCGCCCAGCTATCGACGGCGCTCGCCCACGTATCCTGGCCGAAGAATTGCATCGTATCCGTCATATCCATCGTCCTATTCCGTATCGACTGTTCTGATCGCCATGTGAGCCCGATAGCGGGAACGGCAATCGTCGATCTGCTGGCCTCTCCCGCAGTGTGTTCCGCTCCTTCCTCCGGGTGTTGCTGGGCTGGCCCTTCCCACGCACCCCGGGAATAAAAAAAAGGCGGGCCCTGCGGCCCGCCTTTTCCCAGACGCACGAATGAAGGATTACTTCTTCTTCAGCGCCGCGACTCCCGGCAGTTCCTTGCCTTCGAGCCATTCCAGGAAGGCGCCGCCAGCGGTCGAGATGTAGGAGAACGTCTCGTCCACCCCGGCATTGGCCAGGGCCGAGACGGTGTCGCCACCGCCGGCCACGGTCAGCAGCTTGCCTTCCTTGGTGCGTTGAGCCGCCGCCTGGGCCACCGCGTTGGTGGCCGAGTCGAACGGCTTGATTTCGAACGCGCCCATCGGGCCGTTCCACACCAGGGTCTTGCAGCCGTTGAGGCGATCAATGATGGCTTCCACCGAGGCCGGGCCGGCATCGAGGATCATCATGTCGTCCGGCACCGCATCGACCGGCACCACCTTGTTGGCGGCACCCGCCGCGAACTCGGCGGCAACCACCACGTCGGTGGGCAGGACGATGTGGCACTTCGCCGCAAGCGCCTTGTCGATGATGGAGCGGGCGGTATCGGCCAGATCCTTCTCGCACAGGGACTTGCCGACCGGCTTGCCCATGGCGTGCAGGAAGGTGTTGGCCATGCCGCCGCCGATGATCAGGTAGTCCACCTTGGCCACCAGATTGCCCAGCAGGTCCAGCTTGGTCGAGACCTTGGCACCGCCGACGACGGCGGCAACCGGACGCTCCGGCTTTTCCAGGGCCTTGCCGAGCGCCTCGAGTTCGGCCTGCATCAACCGGCCGGCCGCGGCCGGCAGGATGTGAGCCAGGCCTTCGGTCGAGGCATGGGCGCGATGGGCGGTCGAGAAGGCGTCGTTGACATAGATGTCCCCCAGCGCCGCCAGTTTCCTGGCGAAGTCGGGATCGTTCTTCTCTTCCTCGGGATGGAAGCGGACGTTCTCCAGCAGGCAGACGTCGCCGTCCTTCAGGCTGGCGACGACCGCTTCGGCAGCCACGCCGATGCAATCATCAGCCCATGCCACTGTCTGGCCGACGGCCTTGGCCAACGGCTCGAGCAGCAGCTTCTGCGAGTACTTTTCGTCACGGCCCTTCGGCCGGCCGAAATGGGTCAGGATGATCACCCGGCCGCCCTTGGCGGCCAGATCCTTGATGGTCTGCGCCGACCGGTCGATGCGGGTGGTGTCGGTGACCTTGCCGTCCTTGGCCGGGACGTTCAGGTCGGCACGCACCAGCACCTTCTTCCCGGCGACGTCGAGATCGTCGATGGTACGGAACATATGTTGCCCCCCGGTCTTGGCCGTCCGGCCTCAGTTGGCCGCGACGTACTGCACGAAGCGCAGCATGTTGCAGGTGTAGCCGTATTCGTTGTCGTACCAGGAGACGACCTTGACGAAGGTGCTATCGAGAGCCATGCCGGCCTCGGCATCGAACACCGACGGAGCGCTCATGCCGACGAAGTCGGTGGAGACCACCTTCTCGGTGGTATAACCCAGAACGCCCTTCATCTCGCCTTCCGATGCGGCCTTCATGGCGTTGCAGATGTCGGCGTAGCTGGCGTCCTTGGTCAGTTCGACGGTCAGGTCGACCACCGAAACGTCCGAGGTCGGGACGCGGAAGGCCATGCCGGTCAGCTTGCCGTTCAGTTCGGGAATCACCTTGCCCACCGCCTTGGCCGCACCGGTCGACGACGGGATGATGTTTTCCAGGATGCCGCGGCCACCGCGCCAATCCTTCGAGGACGGGCCGTCGACGGTCTTCTGGGTGGCGGTGGCGGCATGCACGGTGCTCATCAGGCCGCGCTTGATGCCCCAGTTGTCATGCAGAACCTTGGCCACCGGGGCCAGGCAGTTGGTGGTGCAGGACGCGGCGGAGACGATGGTCTGGCCGGCATACTTGGTGTGGTTGACGCCATAGACGAACATCGGCGTGTCGTCCTTGGAGGGCGCGGACTGCACGACCTTCTTGGCGCCGGCGGCCAGATGCTTCTGACAGCTTTCCGTGGTCAGGAACAGGCCGGTGGATTCGATCACGATGTCGGTGCCGACTTCGCCCCATTTCAGTTCGGCCGGATCCTTCACCTGGGTCAGGCGGATCTTCTTGCCGTTGACGATCAGGGTGTTGCCGTCGACGGAAATGTCGCCGTTGAAACGCCCATGCACCGAGTCGTACTTCAGCATATAGGCCAGATAGTCGGGGTCGAGCAGATCGTTGATGGCGACGATCTCGATCTCAGGGAATTCCTTCGCCACGGCGCGGAATACCATGCGACCGATACGGCCGAACCCATTGATGGATACGCGAACAGTCATCGAACTCCTCCACTGGACTAAAAAGGGCTGCTCAGGCCGGCGGCCTGACAACGCGGCAGGACCCTCGATTGCGTTTGGCCCCTTGTGGCACAAGCAAGGCGCCAAATCCAGCGCCAAACCTACCCGGCCTCAGCAAAAATTCCCTTTCCTACCCGATAGTTGCGCGTCCAGCCCACCTACTGGGCTGACCACCTCCGCCCATTGGGATGGAGGATTGGGAATGTCGGTGGGCCTCGGAGCCGAGGCAAGGCGCAAAAACGAGCCCGACTCCTGTCAAGGTCAGGGCACCACGCCACAAGGCTTGATCGCCACGCCAGACCGACGTAATACTTCTGGAACGCCATTCCGCTGAAACAGCCGGACAAAAGCAAGATATTGTGGTGGATTCGCCGAACAAGCTGCGTCAATCCAAGGAAAAGGCTTGGGTCAGTGGAAGATATGCCTTGGCGATAGACCGATTGATGTAACGTATTGGTGGGGCATTACCCCGCAAGGCCTGTTTATTTCCTGTCAATCCCGCGAGATACTGTGTCGGTACGGTGGTTGCCCCTGCCGGACACGGAATTCACAGATCGGCGCCGAACCCCAGCACGGCGCCGGTGCCGCCGACCCCTCGGCGGTTCCTCGAGGAGCCTGACCCCCAATCCCCCCTTGGGCCCCTCGAAACCGGCCGCTGCGGATGACCTCCGCAGCGGCCGATGTCTTTTCCGGGGTGGGGTTCTTATGCTGGGAGCGCGGGCGAGACGCCCGCGCTCCCAGCGAAATCCCTCCTTACCCTGCCGTGAATTCGCAGCGGTCTCCGGCGATCTTCAGTGCGCCCTTGGGGCCGGCGGAGATGGTGAGGTGCTGTTCGTAATTGCGCGTCATGATGGTATGGGTCAGCGGCAGGGGGGCGGTGATTTCCGTTGGCTTGCCGCCGGCCGGAGCGAAGTGGACCGTGACCGGCTTGGCGGCGTCGAAGATGGCCTCGGTCTTGCCGGGCGGTTGCAGCGCGGCGCCCTCGGCGGTGACCGTCAGCACGGCGCCGGGCTCGCCGAACCGTGCTTCACCGCCGCGATTGGGCCCGACTCGGACCTTCAGGGTCTTGGTGGCCAGTTCCGCGCATTTTACCGGACCCTCGGCAGCCTGGATGAAAAAGGCCAGGCGTTCCCGCGGCAGGCCGGCGCTCAGCTTGTCCTGAACCAGCCGGATCAGTTCGGCGGCCTCGCCGTTCGGCTGGGCCTGCTGGTACAGGGTACGATAGGTCTCGGCCTCGCGCCGGGCCTCGACCAGCGCCGCCTTGACCTGGACCAGCTCGGCGGCGGCATGGGCGTCCTGTTGCCGCTCGCGCTGGAGGGTGGCGGTGGTCTCGGCCACCTCGTCCTGCACGACCTGGGCGCCGACGTGATAGGCATAGAACGCCGTGGTGCAGAGCAGGCCGCAGAACAGCGTCGTCTTTGCCAGACCGCCCATCATGCTCTGGCGCTGTTCCGCGCGGTAGCGGTTGCGATTGCTCACCGAAACTCTCCGGGACTGTGGCGATGTCGACGATGTTATGCGCCAGCCGACGCGCCGCCACAGTGACGAAAAAGAGGTATCCCGTCTAATCGGGAACCTGTCGGTACAGGCGGCTGTCGCGCAGCGCCGGAACGGAGATGGTCTTACGCGTGGTCGGATCGCCGACGCGGATCATACGGGCATGAATAATGCCTTCGGCATCCTTGACCAGGTCGACAACCTGCCAGACCGACACGGAATCGGTCTGCTGGTACTTCTGGCCTGGGGTAACCTCACGACGAGCCATGACAACAGCCTATAGCAATACGGGCCAGAACCATAAGCGGCCCGTCGAGCGATCGCAATATGTCCGGGCGGATGAGACCGCATCGGTGTCTGTTCGCGTGCTTGCGTCGGGGGTAGCCCATGAGGGATAACAGGGAATAAGAAACAGCCCTCGCCGGGCGCGCTCCGCGCTTGGCCGCCGCCGCAATGGCGGCTGGTTTCAGGGTCGGCCGGAAGGCCGGTGGCGAACTATGAAGGGATCAGCGACAAGATGCAGCAGCGCGGAAACTCCCTGGCCAGCCGGGACATCGCCCACCATCTGCACGGCTACACCAACCTGAAGCGCCATCAGGAAACGGGGCCGCTGGTCATCACCCATGGTCAGGGCGTGCGGGTATACGACGACTCCGGCAAGGACTATATCGAGGGGATGGCCGGGCTATGGTGTACGGCGCTCGGCTGGGGCGAGACTCGGCTGGTCGAGGCCGCGAAGAAGCAGTTGGAGACCCTGCCGTTCTACCACGTTTTCACCCACAAGTGCCACGAGCCGGCCATCGAACTGGCCGAGCGCCTGATCGCCATTGCCCCCACGCCCATGTCCAAGGTGTTCTTCGCCGGCTCGGGGTCCGAGGCGGCGGATACCGCGATCAAGCTGGTGTGGTACTACAACAACGCCCTGGGCCGGCCGCAGAAGAAAAAGATCATCTCGCGCGTCAAGGGCTATCACGGCGTCACCATCGCCGCCGCCAGCCTGACCGCGCTGCCCAACAATCAACGCGCCTTCGACCTGCCGATCGCCGGCATCCTGCACACCGACTGCCCGCACCATTACCGCTTCGCCGAACCGGGCGAGAGCGAAGAGGCATTCTCGCAGCGCCTCGCCGACAGCCTGGAACAGATGATCCTGGCCGAAGGCCCCGACACCGTCGCCGCCTTCTTCGCCGAGCCGGTGATGGGGGCCGGTGGGGTGATCGTGCCGCCGGCCGGCTATTTCGAGCGTATCCAGGCGGTGCTGCGCAAATACGACGTGCTGCTGGTGGCCGACGAAGTCATCTGCGGCTTCGGCCGCACCGGCAATCTGTGGGGCAGCCAGACCTATGGCCTGACCCCCGATATCCTGACGACCGCCAAGAACCTGTCCTCGGGCTACATGCCGATTTCGGCGGTGATGATCTCGGAACCGATCTTTGCCGCCATCGCCGAACAGTCCGACCGGATCGGCGTGTTCGGCCACGGCTTCACCTATGGCGGCCACCCGGTGGCGGCGGCGGTGGCGCTGGAAGCCCTGAAAATCTACGAGGAACGGGATATCGTCGGCCGGGTCCGCGACCTTGCTCCCCACTTCCAGGCTGGCTTGCGCGCCTTCGCCGACCATCCATTGGTGGGGGAGGCCCGCGGAATCGGGTTGATCGGGGCGCTGGAAGTGGTCCAGGATAAGGCCAGTCATAAGCCGTTCGACGGAGCCCTGGCGGTGGCGGGTAAAATCGTCGCCCGGGCGCAGGAACACGGCGTGATCCTGCGGGCTATGGGCGATGCCATCGCCTTTTCGCCGCCGCTGATCATCTCCGCGGCGGAAATAGATGAAATGTTCATGCGCTTTGGTCGAGCGCTTGACGAAACTCATGGCTGGCTGAAGTCGGCCGAATAAGACTGATGGCTCCCGCAGTGGAGCCGTCGGACGAACGCGGTGGGAGGCCGCTTATGAATTACGAACAGTTCTTCGCCAAGCGCATCGCCGAATTGAAGGCCGAAGGCCGATACCGCGTCTTCGCCGACCTGGAGCGACAGCGCGGTCGTTTCCCTCTGGCCAAGAACTATCGCGAGGACGGCGTACACGACGTGGTCGTGTGGTGTTCGAACGACTATCTGGGCATGGGCGAAAATCCCGAGGTGCTGGCCGCCATGCATCAGGCGCTCGACGAGTGCGGCGCCGGAGCCGGTGGCACCCGCAACATCTCGGGCACCAACCATTACCATGTCCTGCTGGAACAGGAGCTGGCGACCTTCAACGGCAAGGAAGCGGCGCTGCTGTTCACCTCGGGCTATGTCGCCAACCAGACGACCCTGTCGACCCTGGGCGCCCATATCCCCGGGCTGATCATCTTTTCCGACGAGCTGAACCACAACTCGATGATCGAGGGCATCCGTCACGGCCGTTCGGCCAAGCATGTCTGGCATCACAACGACGTGGAGCATCTCGAGCACCTGCTGGCCACCGCCGATCCGGCGGCGCCCAAGCTGGTTGCCTTTGAATCCGTCTATTCGATGGATGGTGACATCGCCCCCATCAAGGAAATCTGCGACATCGCCGAGAAGTACAACGCCATGACCTTCCTCGACGAGGTCCACGCGGTCGGCATGTATGGTGCCGAGGGCTCGGGCGTCGCCGAGCGCGACGGCCAGCGCGACCGCATCACCATCATGCAGGGCACCTTGGCCAAGGCCCTTGGTGTGGTCGGCGGCTATATCGCCGCGTCCGCCGCGCTGGTCGATTTCGTTCGCAGCTTCGGCCAGGGTTTCATCTTCTCGTCGTCCATGACCCCGTCGGTGGCGGCCGGTGCTCTGGCCAGCATCCGTTACCTGCGTCAGCACCCGGAAATCCGCGCTCGCCACCAGGAGCGCGCGGCCACCCTGCGCAAGCGGTTGACCGATCTCGGCCTGCCGGTGATCGACTGCCCGTCGCATATCGTGCCGCTGATGGTCGGGGACGCGGCCCTGTGCAAACAGGCCTCGGACCAACTGCTGCGCCGGCATAATATCTATGTCCAGCCGATCAACTACCCGACGGTTCCGGTCGGCACCGAACGTCTGCGGATCACGCCGACTCCTCTGCACGACGACGCCATGATGGATCGTCTGGTGGCGGCCCTGGTCGACGTGTGGTCACAGTTGGGGATCAAGAAGGCGGCGGCATAGGAAAAGCAGAAAATAACTGTTCCGTCATGCCCGGACTTGATCCGGGCATCCACGTCTATCCGCCGCTCAAATGCTTACTTTGCGGCACCACATGGATGCCCGGGACAAGCCCGGGCATGACGATCAGTTGAAGCGGTTATTTTTGACCGTCACCTTACTTTGTGCCTTCGTGGTGAATTCCTGATTTACTCGTTTCCGGTCGTCGCCTTAATCCGCCGCGCTTTCTCCCTATCTATCTCCCTGATGGCTGATCGGAGGCCGGTCATGGATGTCACACAGGAACGCGCTTGGCTGCGCAAGTTGGCCTGGTGGATGGACGCGCGATTCGGCATCCCCGGGATCGGCGCGCGGGTGGGGATGGATGGGCTGCTCGGTCTGGTGCCGGGTGTCGGCGATACCGCGGCGCTGCTGGTGTCGGCCTATATCATCTATCGCGGCCATCGCCTGGGAGCACCGCGCCGGCTGATCGGCCGCATGATTGCCAATGTGGCGGCCGACACGCTGGCCGGCTCTGTTCCGGTGCTTGGCGACCTGTTCGACGTCGCCTTCAAGGCCAATCTCCGCAATGTCGACCTGCTCGACCGCTGGCTGGCCGAGGCGGCGGAGAAGGGGGACGTGACGGTGATCTCTCCAGATGGCACCGAATGGCACGAGCCGGCGCGGCATCACTGGGGGTGACACCGCGCCGGGGCGGAAAACGCTCTAACCTACCCGCCGGAACTCTGTTCCCTCATAGGCCCGTACCTCGTTGCCGCGTTCCAAGGCGTCGTGGCGCGACCACCGGTCCCTTTGCGCCTGTCGGGCGCCGGCGCGGTCACGATTTTCCAGAAGCTGCCACAGGCGGGCCACTGCCAGGGCTTTGTTGCGGTGCTGCGAGCGTTCCTCCTGAGCCGCAGCGGTGAGGCCGCTGGGCTGGTGGATAACTCGCACCGCCGAGTTGGTCCGGTTGACATGTTGGCCTCCCGGGCCGGAGGCGCGGCATGCTTCGAAACGAAGGTCGCTGTCGCGGAACTGGCTGGCTGGGGGTGGCGGGGCCAGCCGGACGCTTCCAATGTACCAGTTCTTACGGCCCCAGCCGGGACGGAGCGGACTGGGGCAGGTCCAGCGAATGGTGCCTTCCCACGATCGGGCGAAGGCATCGGCGCCGTCGCCGTCAAGGGCCAGCAAGGATGACATGAGGCCATGAGGCGCGGCCTCGGCATCGAGCAGGCGAGCCTGGACGTTGCTCGCCTGCGCCTCGGCCTGAAGAAGGACGGTCAAGGCTTTGACCGCCACCTGACATTCGCCGGGACCACGACCGGCGGTGAGCAACAGCCAGATCATCGGCCCCTCCGCGATTCGGTCGTCGCCATGGATGTTTTGAAGGTAACCACCGGTGCCAGGGTGGCCAGCACCCTGACCAGCCCGGCGTCTTCCAGATCCTGAATCACGCGGGCGACCGGCTTGTAGCACTCCGGCGCCTCCTCCCACAGCAGCCGCTCGTCGCCGCACACCACCTGACCACCGAACGGGTTACGGCGCAGGCCGTCACGGCGCAGGCGGTCTTGCAGTTTGCCCTTGGCCTCGCGTCGGGCCATCTTGCGGCCAGCGCCATGCGCCAGGGAAAACAGGCTTGACGGGCCGGCGTCGAGTGGCTGCACCAGATAGGTGAGATCCCCCCGACTACCCGGAATGACCACCGGACCCGCGTCCGCCGGTGCCGCGCCCTTGCGGTGCAGCCAGCCGGCCTCTATCCGGCTGACCAGATTATGAGTCAGATCAAGCACGCGCTGCCCCTTGCCGCCCATGGCGGCCAGGGTGCGATGGGCGCAAACCTCGCGGTTGAGTTCCGCATAGGCCACGGCGTGGGCGTGGCGAGCAAGATAGTCATCTGCTTCGGGGCTTCCGTCACGCAAGGCTCCGGCTCCGAAGCGTTCGGTATGATGGCGCAGAACGGCTTCTCCCAGTCCACGCGAGCCGGTATGCACCAGGACCACCAGACGGTCGGGCTTGAAGCCGAGGCCCTTGACCGCGTCCGCATCAAGCATCTGATGGATTCGTTGGATCTCGATAAAGTGATTGCCGCGGCCGGGAGTGCCCAGCGACAGAGCAAATGCGTCCGGCAGGCCGCGTTCGGCGAGCAGGGTGCGCTGCTCCTCGCCATCGTCGTCCAGCGGTTGGTCGAAACCGTTCATGCGGGCGGCCAGACGATCGGGCTTGCCCTTGGTCAGCGGCACGTCAGTGGCCCACAGGCCCATGCCGCAGCCAATATCATTGCCAACCAGATGGGGATAAAAGATATCCCGCGACAGGAACGCCGCTCCGACCGGCCAGCCCTTGCCGGGATGCAGATCGGGCATGCCGACACAGGAGACCATGCCGGGCAGGGCCGAAACCATGTCAAGCTGACGCAGCGCTTCGCCCTCGATCCAACTGGACGGCGACGCGATAACGCGGACCTGAGGTCCGCTTTCGAAGGAAGTCATTAAGAACGCTCTCAGGCACAAAGATCCATTCGATGCCGCGATGCAGCATCGTTGGTATCACCCGAGAACGCTGGAAGAGCGTGCCCGGGCGTCAGGCCCCGGAGACGGGGCGGAGCATGGCTGAAACTCGCATGTCTGCCTCCATTGATTGATTGCCCGCCACATATCACGGAGCGTCCGTGTTGTCGAGAGCGAAACCGTAGCACTCTCCCCTGTCGCTTGGGGCGCGGCATCGCTGGGGGTGACACCGCCCCGGGGACGCCCCACCTGATAGGGTGGATGGCTGCGTACCGAGGTCGCGATGGACTTCGCCGATTATCCCATGCTCCACGAAGCGGAACTGATGCTGGCCCTGCTGCGGGTGGCCGAGAGCCAGGCCGGCGGCGCCGTCGACGCTCTGGCGCGGCTGGGGCGGGATGTGGAGCGAGCCGGCGGGCCGGTATCTGAGAGCGCCGCGGCGACATTGGCGCGACTCGAGTCGGCGCAGGTTCGGCTATGCGTGGCCGGGTTGCTGTGCAAGAACGCCGAAGGCGGGCTGTATATCTCGACGCGCGGCCGCAAAATGCTCGAAGAGCATCCTGACGGCATCGACGATACGGTACTGATGCGCTTCCGCGAGTTCCGCCAGTGGTTGCGTCAGACCGCGGCGCACGCGCCGCCGCACGACACCGCCGGCCGCGCCTATCAGGAGGGCTGGATTGCTCAGTTGGCCGGTCGGCCCCATTCCGACAACCCCTATACGGCCGATACGGTGCGGCATCAGGCCTGGGAAAACGGCTGGTTCGAGGCGCGCGACGAAGAGGTCGATCACCAGCCGAGCCTGCGGGTGAACTGGTGATGGTTCGGCGACGACCGCAAATAACTGCGACATCGAACCTGATGCCCCCGCTGTGTCGAGGCGGCAGCATCGCAGGGGAACGCAGATATCCACGGATGAACACGGATGCATCCGTCAGAACCGCAGATCGCCGCTTGAGTGACGATCTGCGGAAGCCAAGCCTTTTCAAGATCATCAAAGCAGGGAATGCCGGAACAAATTCGGTTACAATGACAAAATGATCAGGCCGTTCGCAATCATTATCTTATCTGCGTTCATCCGCGGGTATCCGTGTTCATCTGCGTTACCTGCAATCTCACCAATCATAGAGCGCTCACCGGAGCGCATTTCGATATCGCCGCTCGACCACTTGCATTGGTTATTTGCGGTCGTCGCCTTAGCGTTTTCCGATCAGGTTGGAAACCGCTCCAGCTCCCCGCCGGAAGCATGCCCCCTCGGTGCATTGGTATGCGGCACATTGTGCCGACCGGGCCATCAGGGATAATGTTCCTGCGAATTTGCAGGAGCTTGGTCGTATGGAAATGGGGCATGCTCCGGGGGTGCCGCGGGATCGTTACCGCCCCTTCGCCTTCGCCTGGGCGGATCTGATCCTGGAAGTGGTCGATGGCTGCATCGTCTTCGCCGCTGGCGCGGCCGAGCCGCTTCTGGGCTGTTCCGCCCATGCCCTGATCGGGCAGCCGCTGACCGACATCGCCGCTCCAGCCGACCGCCGGCTGATCACCACCGTCACCGACATGATCCAGCACCATGGCCGCGCCGGAGAGACCACCATCCGGCTGCGCGGGCACGGCGAGATGCGGCCGGCGGCGGTGATTACCGGATATTGCCTGGGCGATGGGGCAACCCCGCGGCAGTTCCTCGCCCTGCGCACGCGGTTGCGTTTCCCCGAGGTGATCGACGAGGCACCGCGCGACGATGCCACCGGCCTGTATGCCGGCGACAGCTTCCACAAGATCGCCGCAGCACGGCTGCGCGCACTGGCCCAGGCCGGGCAGATGTCCGACGTTGCCCTGGTGCTGGTCGAAGGGATCGACGACGTCGAGGCGGGACTGGGCCGCAACGAACGCGAGGCCTTGCAGGCGACCCTGGGCGCCCTGATGCGGGCATCGTCCATCGACGGCGATGCCGCGGCCCTGGTCTCCGACGGCAAGTTCTGTCTGCTCGCCGATGCCGGCCAGGATCTGGGGCTGCTGCGTCAGCGCATCGACGACACCGTTCACGAATTCTCGCCCACCGGTAGCGTGCAGATCGTTTCAGCGAGTATTCCGGTCGGCCCGGCCGAGCAGTTGAGCGACGAGGACTTGGCAAAAGGTCTGCTCTACACCTTGCAGAAATTCGAAAAGGCCGACCATCTCAGTCTGGCCGCTCTGGCCGGCAGTATCCCGCAACTGGTCGATCAGACCGTCAGCCAGCTCAGGATGTTCCGCCGCCTGGTGCAGAACCGCGAATGGGACGTGGCCTTGCAGCCGATCATCGCTCTGCGCGGCGGCGAGATTCATCATTTTGAAGCACTGTGCCGCTTTCACGGCCTGGGCAAGGACGCCTCGCCCTACAAGGTGATCAACTTTGCCGAAGAAACCGGCCTGATCCACGAGTTCGACCTGTCGATGGCGGTCAAGGTCATCGAGTGGCTGTCGCATCAGCCGCGCAACAACGACAGCTATCGCGTCGCCGTCAATGTTTCGGGCTTTTCCATCGGCCAGCCGAGCTATCTCGAGGGATTGAGCGCGCTGCTGAATCGCAATCCCTGGACGACCGGGCGCCTGATCTTCGAAATCACCGAGTCGTCGCGCATGAGCGATCTCGACGCCGCCAACACCTTCATCCAGCATCTGCGCGGCAAGGGCTACGAGGTCTGCCTCGATGATTTCGGGGCGGGTGCCGCCAGCTTCCAGTATCTGTCGGTGCTGGATGTCGATGTGGTCAAACTGGACGGCAGCGCCGTCAAGAATGCCCAGCGCGCCCCCAAAGGCCGCGCCTTCCTGTCGGCCCTGACCGAACTGTGCCGCAAACTGTCGATTGAAACCGTCGCCGAGATGGTCGACACTCCCGACGCCCTTCAATTTGTCCGCGAATGCGGCTGCGACTTCGTGCAGGGCTGGCTGTTCGGCAAACCTTCCACCGATGTCGCCGATTTCAGCCCCTATCCTAACCGCGAACTGCTGCGGCGGCCGGTGCGGCGGTAGGAGGGGTTCATATCGGCTCATCGGTATCAGAGGTAGAGAAGACAAACCGGACAGGCCGGTGTGGACTGTCCGAAATTCCGTGTACGGGCGGGCATCATGGGAGAGAAGGAGAATTCCCATGGCCCGAGGCAAAGCCCCCTCGAATTTCGGATGCCCTGCTGGATGAATTGCGTGGCGGGTCGTCCCCTGAATGCGGAGATGGAGCACCATCTTGCCAAGTACCAGCGCCGTTTTCCCGGCTTCGACGACAAGATCGTTTTGCTGTACGCGCGGGACATGAGCACCCACGACATATAATCGCATATCCGCGAGCTTTATAGGATCGACGTGTCGCCGGACCTGGTCTGCATAGTGACCGATTCCGTGCGCGAGGAGGTCGTGACCTGGCAGGCCCGGCCGCTGGCCCCGGTCTCGCTTGGCTTGCCCTCGCCGGGCGCGCCATGCGTCACATTTTGACGCGCGGCGCTCTATCCGCTGGTTTTCTTCGACGCCATCCGGGTCAAGATCCGCGACGAGATCTGCGCAACAAGGCCATGCGGTGTTCCCCGAAACCCTGGTTCAGACCTGCATCGTCCATCTGCTGCACCACTCTATCTGCATCCGGGTCAGGCCGTAAGTCGCTCGCCCCGGAATGCGATTTTTCCTGATAGAATGAACAATTAAGAACCGTGCCCAATCTCTCTGGTTATATGTGTATGTGTCCATTCTGGTGGCAGGGCGCGCCAACAGGGCTGATATAGGATGACTCGCACATTAAGGCGGTGATTGAGCATTGACTCCTGTATCAATAGGTGTAATTGGTTGTGTTGCCGTCCGTTGTGGGTGGGTGATGGCAGGCTTTGCGGCCCAAGAGGGCGGCTGCGCTCAGGAGGGCCGATTGACCATGTTTCCCACTATAAAAGGATGGTCTCACCCGTTCACAATGATCAGAGGAATTTTCATATGAGCAAACACGTTGCTACGGCTCTCGCCCTTGTTGCCGGCTTATGCGTTTCCGGTATGTCCGCCGGCGCCCAGGCCGGCACGACCACGACTGTCATCGTCAAGGATGGACTTACCACTGACATTTCCCCCAGTTCTCCGAATATTCTTGGCACAATAACCCCGTCTCTACAGGTTATTCATCCGGGATCTTTGACATACACTGTCAGAAGCCCCTATAACGATATCGCCAGCATTCACTTCACCTACAGTTCCGGCAGCAAGTCTTGCCGGTTTGATACTTCGGTGACCGCTATCAATGGCATTCCCAGCTGGACCAAAGCGGCCAAATCAACCGGGTCCACTTATGCGACCTGCGAGGCCAAGATTACTTACGTCAAAATGACATCTCCATTCGATTACACCGTTGAATTCACCATGCGCTGACGGAAAGGCGGGAGGCGCATGCGTCTCCCGCCCATCCCACGGCGATTGTCAATCGGGGAGAGAATCTCCCAGAGTGTTTTTATCAGAATGGAGGAAGTTCATGGCGACGCTATCCGCTTCTGGCATCAATCCCTATCGCAGCCTCTCGCAGGCCGCCACCACGGCAGCCAGCGGCGATAAAGGCTCGTCCGCAAGCCAGAACGCCACCGAGACGGGATCGACAGCAGGGGGGCGCGTCGTCCAGGATACCGTGAGCATTTCACCGCAAGCGGCCGCCCTGGCGGCCGCCCAGCCCAAGACCTTCCAGCAGGTCACGGAAGAGGCGCGGGCATATCTGGACGGCGCGTATGACGGCAAGTCCTTTGACTTCCGGCATGCGACCCAGGATGACTGCGAGCACCTCATGAGCGGACTGGACCGGCGTTCGCTGTTTGCCATCGCCAGTAACAGCGGGGGCCTGTTTTCGACCGACGAACAGAACGTCGCCCAGGAAATCATGGCCCTGCAACAGTCGGAGGCCATGGGCCTGACCGGCCCCATGGGGCCTATCTCCATGACCATCGATCCAAGGCCGGGTTACGCTTCGGGTATCCGATTCATGGACAGTGTCAGCGAGGAAGAAAAGCAGTCCATGGACTGGAAGGTGCAGCGCGCCAGCTTGCAATGGGCCTATGAAGATACCTTCGACCAGAAGCATAAGGGCGAGATGATGGAAGACTTCAGCATCGACGATCCGCTGGTCAAGATGCTGGTCGCCGGCTTCCATTCCATGGAAACCCAGGCCCCCCGGCCGATGGTCACCGGTCTTCACATGAAGGATTTGGAAGACCTTAAGAACATGCCACTGTTCGACGGCGGGTATTTCACCAAGGAACGGGATGCCGCCATTGCCGAATACCTGAGCCGGCAAGACGCACAGGCAGCCTGACGGGAGGTGCTGCGTCTCCCACCTTCCGCGCCGCGCGTCATTCAATCTGGGAGAGAAGCTCCCGAATGTCCTCATCAGAACTGGAGGAAGTTCATGGCGACAATATCCGCTTCTGGCATAAATCCCTATCGCAGCCCCTCGCAGACCAATGCCGCCACTACGGCAGCCGGCAGCGACAAGGGCTCGTCCGCAAGCCAAAACGCTGCGGAGACGGGATCGGCGGCAGGGGGGCGTGTCGTCCAGGATACCGTGACGATTTCACCGCAAGCGGCCGCCCTGGCGGCGGCCCAACCCAAGAGCTTCCAGCAGGTCACCGGAGATGCGCGCGCGCATCTCGACGGTGTTTATGCCGACTTGGCGGCTAAAGGCCAATCCTTCGACTTCGTTCACGCCCGCAAGGAAGACTTTGACGGCCTCTATGGCGGGTTGGACCGGCGCTCGCTGTTTGCCATCGCCAGCAACAGCGGTGGCCTGTTTTCGGCCGACGAGCAGACCTGGGCCCAATCCATCATGGGCGATCAGCAGGCCGAGGCCATGGGCCTGACCGGCCCCATGGGCTCCGTCTCCATGACAATCGACCCGATACCGGGACTCGTTTCGGGCATCCGGTTCATGGACAGTGTCAGCGAGGAAGAAAAGCAGTCCATGGACTGGAAGGTGCAGCGGGCCGGGATGCAGTGGGCCTATGAACTCAACTTCGACCGGCATCCGGGCGAGATGATGGAAGACTTCAGCATCGACGATCCGCTGGTCAAGATGCTGGTCGCCGGCTTCCATTCCATGGAAACCCAGGCCCCTCGGCCGATGGTCACCGGTCTTCACATGAAGGATTTGGAAGACCTGAAGAACATGCCACTGTTCGATGGCGGGTATTTCACCAAGGAACGGGATGCGGCCATTGCCGAATATCAGAGCCGGCTCGCGGCGCAGAAGGCCGATTCGGAGCAATCGCCCAGCACCTGAAGCGCCCGCGCCCCCCTCGGGAGAGAATCTCCTGGAGTATCCTTATCAGAACTGGAGGAAGTTCATGGCGACAATATCCGCTTCGGGCATCAATCCCTATCGCAGCCCCTCGCAGACCAATGCCACCACGGTAGCCAGCGGCGACAAGGGCTCATCCGCAAGCCAAAGCGCCGCGGAGACGGGATCGGGGGGGCGTGTCGTTCAGGATACCGTGAGCATTTCACCGCAAGCGGCCGCCCTGGCGGCCGCCCAGCCCAAGACCTTCCAGCAGGTCACCGGAGATGCGCGCGCGCATCTCGACGGCGTTTACGCCGACAAGCCCGTCGACTTGCATACCGCCGGCCAGGAGGAGATGGACCGCCTCATGGGCGGGCTGGACCGGCGCTCGCTGTTCGCCATTTCCAGCAACAGCGGCGGCCTGTTTTCGGCCGACGAACAGGAAATGGCCAAGTCCATCATGAGCGATCAGCAGGCCGCGGCCATGGGCTTGACCGGCCCCATGGGCTCCGTCTCCATGACAATGGACCCGACGCCGGGTACCGCTGCGGGCATCCGGTTCCTGGACAGCGTCAGCGAGGAAGAAAAGCAGTCCATGGAGTGGAAGGTGGGGCGCGCCGGCATGCAGTGGGCCTATGAAAGCACCTTCGACCAGAAGCATAAGGGCGAGATGATGGAAGACTTCACCATCGACGATCCGCTCGTCAAGATGCTGGTCGCCGGCTTCCATTCAATGGAAACCCAGGCCCCCCGGCCGATGGTCACCGGCCTTTACGTCAAGGATCTTGAAGATCTGAAGAACATGCCGCTCTTCGACGGCGGGTATTTCACCAAGGAACGGGATGCGGCCATCGCCGAGTACCTGAGCAGGGAAGACGCGCAGGCAGCCTGACTCCGGGTATTGACGCAAGTTCCTTTTACAGACCGGCGAAGGGCCCGTTCGCCGGTTTCCATTTGAAGCGGGGGTTCTTCACCGCAGAACGAGTTCGTCGTTCTGCCGAATTCCGTCCAGGATTTCGACTCCGCTTTCAGTGGCCTGCCCCAGGACGACCGGAGTGCGCTGGGGGGCAGATTGCCCAGGCTGGACCTTTAACACGTAATAGCCGCTTTCGCCTTGCTTGATGGCGTCCGGTGGCACAACGAGGGCCGTGGGATTTTCGTAGAGGGTAATGGCCAAGGTCGAAGACATTCCCACCCGGATACGGCGACGCTGATCCTCGGCGGGGTGAATTTCGACGCTGATCCCGAATGAAGCGGCCTGGCCTGACGAGGACGGGAGTGCCTGCGCGGAAATTCGGGTAATCCGCCCCTCCAGCGGTGTGCTGCCAAAGGCATCGCCGGTGACGTCAACCCGTTGCCCCTCCGCCAGGCGATTAACGTCCACTTCATCGACCTTCGCGCTTACCGACAAGGTCTCCAGCCCGGCAATCGAAAACATGAGCTGGCCGCGTGTGACATGGCTTCCCACCTCTGTGGATGGTGCGCTGTTCTGTCCGGTCGCCATCAGCGGAGGGCGCAGCACGATTCCGGCCACAGGCGCTTCCATCATGGCGCCATCCAACTGCCTCTGCAAATCGGTCAGACGCGCGCGTGCGCTCTGCAATTCAAGTTCAGCAATGCGATGGTTGGCGGGGCTGCCTTTTTCAAGGGTGCTGTCAAGGTCTCTCTTTGCGGCTTCTTGCTGGAACTCAAGGGTCTTGATCTGCTGATCCAGCGCTTCCCACTCCATGCGCGGCACAATGCCGCGATCCAGGAGCATTTTGGTTTCCTTGGCTTTATGCCGGACATCTTCCAATGCCAGTTTTGCCGCCAGCAGGCCATGTCTGGCGCGGGCAGCCTCGGGGCTGTTGCCCCAGTCGTTCAGTTCCTTCACGATCCGTTCGGCACGGAGCGCGGCGACCTGGGCGTCACGGAACCGGACCTCGATATCTGTTGTCTCCATGACCAGCAGAATCTGGCCGCTTTCGACGTGCTGACCGAAGTCGAACAGCTTTTCCTTTATGGCGCCATCCAACGGCGAGGCAACATTGGTGATGGCTCCAGGCTCGATGGTCCCGACGACGGAAAGCCGTGACACCAACGGGCGAGCCGTGACCATAAGCGTTTCCGGTTCTGCCTTCGCGGCCCCCCCCTCCGTCATCAGCCAGCCCCCCACGCCGACCCCGGTCAGTACGCTGGCAAGGGTTACGGCGGCAATGGAGCGCCGGGATGCAGAGTGCAGATGATGGAGCACTATGGTCGGTCCTCGAGAGAGATTCTCCACGTATCGAGCGTCATCCCCAATTGCTGGTCAAGGATGGTCAGAGCGTTCAAATAGGAAATTTGCGCCCCAAGCCGGGCATTTTCAGCATTGCGCAAATCGTTTTCGAAACTGAGAACCTGAAAATTGGATGATCGCCCGAATTTGAGTTTTTCGTTTTCGACTTCCAGCTTCCTGGCGGCAAGGTCGCGGGCCTTGCGCGCAAGTTCAAGCTGACGCCAGCGGGTGTTGACATTCCGAACCGCATCACGGGTTTGCTGTTCCAACTGCTGGCGAGCGGCTTCCATCTGCACCTCGGCGGTTCGCAAAGCCACCGTGGCCGAGACTTCTCCCTGCTCACCGGAGAGGTCTCCGAATGGCACGACCAGTTGAAGCCCGCCATAGACATCGCTGTCGTTGCTGGCGGCTTGTCCTGTCCATGTCCGCCCCAGGCTGGCTCCCCCGACTATGGACAAGTCCCATAGCCGCTGGTTCTTCGCCACGGTGACATTCATCTTTGCCCGCTCTATGGCAAGCAATTGTGTAAGATATTCTGGATAATTCTCCAAGGCGATTGCCAGGGCCTGCGTCAGATCAATCTTGACCGGATCGGCCGAGAGCTTGTCCGCAGTGACGATGTCGGTCCGTGGACTGACAGCGATGGCTGACAGAAGGGAAAGCCGGGATGCATCAAGCTGGTTCTTTGCTTCCTCGACGGTATATTCCTGGGAGGCAAGGTCGGCCTCGGTCTGAACAATCTCGACCGCCGCCATGCGGCCGGCATCAATCAGCGTGCGGTTGACATCCAGGAGGGCACGCGAACGTTTCAGGGCCTGCTCGGCGATTTGCACCTGCTCCTGGGTTTTGAGGAAGTCGCGGTAAGCCAGAATGACCTCGGTGATGGTGCGCGAAACGGTGAGCTTCAGGTTAAGGCGGTTGATCCGCTCGTCGATCTGCGCGATACGGAGCGGTGCCGTTCCTGCCTCCACGCCGCCACCACGCAGGAGCGGCTGAATGATGGTGAGATTGAGAGAGGTCGATGTGGTCCGCCCGGACGCGTGGTCGATCACATGGTTGCTGTCGATGCCCGCCGTGAGTTGAGCGCCGGTAGGCGTGGTGAGAGTAACCACCGGCGCCACGTCAACCGTATGTGAAATCTCTCCGTTTGTCCGGCGGGCCAGATATGAACTGCTGAAAACCAAGTGGGGGTTGTAACGGTCCTCGGCCACACGTAGGTCGAATTTCTGGACGATGCGTTGAAGATAGGCGCTTTTGATGGTGCGGTTGTCGCGCAACGCCAGGGACACGGCATCGGCAAGCGTCAGCTCGATCCTTGGCCCTTCCGGGGCCACGGGCGCGGCAATGACTTTCCTGGCGGGCGGATTGGCCAGGGCTTCCTCTCCTGGCCATCCCATCAGGGCTGCAACAGCCATGGGCATCGCGGCCAGAACCAGCCAAACCGGACGGGGGAGATTATACGACATGGATCGGATTGAACATCTCAAAGGCACGCATGCAAAGCATATGCTACTATGCGTCATGAATTTAACATGCGCCACATTTTTTCATAATGCCTTGTGACACGAATGCTGCCGATGGGAGAGTTTGCTGATTCATGAGTGGTTTTCAATTGATTAGAGCGTTTTCCGATCAGGTTGGAAAACGCTCCAGCCGCCATTGCGGCGGCACCTGAGCGCGGAGCGCGCCCGGCGAGGGCTGATAAAAAGCTGGAGCGGTATCCGACTTGGTCGGAAACCGCTCTATTGCGATCTGAGGGCCTCTATAGGATCCATCTGTGCGGCGACGGCCGCAGGATAATAGCCGAAGAAAACACCGATCACGGATGCAATACCGGTCCCAGAAGGGATCGCCCAGGCGGAAAAGGCGAACGTCCATTCGGACAGGCTGGCGAAAACCCACGCGGCCGCCATTCCCACCACCGCTCCGGTCACCCCTCCAACAAGGGACAAGGCGATGGCCTCGATCAGGAACATGGCCCGGATATCGCTGGGGCGGGCTCCGATCGCCATGCGGACACCGATCTCGCGGCGCCGTTCCATGATCCCCATGAGCATCACATTCATCACGCCGATGCCGCCCACCAGAAGGGAAATGCCGCCGATACCAGCCAGAAGCCAGGTGAATAGCCGGGACTGGCGTTCCATTCCGGCGATGAGCTGGCGGGCACTCTGGACTTCGACTGTCTGCTTGCGCGGGCGTGTATGGAAGTAGTCGGTGATTTCTCCTGTCATGGTCAAGGGATTTGCTTCAGGTGCAAGGCGCACGACGATGCTGGTGATGTCCGACGATGGCAGGATCCGGCGTACACTTCCGAACGGAACGATCACCGTCGCGTTGAAGTCCACGGGAATGAGCGGGTTGGACGGGGTGTCGGCCATGACCCCGACGACGGTGAACAGATAGTCCTCGATACGGACATGGTTGCCAGGGGCCAGGGGGGCGCCGGGCGCAGCCAAAGCACGGGCCAGACCCGCGCCAATGACGGCGAAAGTTTCATGTCCATCATATGAGGAAATGAAACGACCGGCCGCCACCGGCAAGCGCGCAACATCCGCCAATGCCGTATCGCTACCAACCAGATTCCCATAAACTGTCTTGCCATTGGCGGCCAGACGGCTGCTCGACAAAACGAGGGGCGCGACCGCCTTGACCCCGGACACTGCCGCCGGCAGACGCCGCACATCGTTGGCATCATATCGGGTTGTGCTTCCTCCTTCGCCTGGCGGCGGCTGGGCTACGACCACGTCGGTTCCCATGTCCTTGAACTGCCGCAAGGCTTCCATGCCGGCATTGTGACCGATATTGATCATGGCGATGACCGAAGCGGTGCCAATGACGATCCCCAGAAGTGCCAGCAACGATCGCTGATGCATCGCGCGCAGATTGGTCAGGGCCTCAGCCGTCAGCAGTGGAAGAAGCGCTGCGGCTCGAGATGTCTTCCTTGTCGTCATGAGGTTACGGAATGGCCGCTATCCTGCGTCAACCGGCCATCCTGAATGACGATGCGACGATGGCAGCGGGCCGAGATCAAGGGGTCATGGGTGATAACGACCACCGTCGTCTTCACGCTTTCATTCAGATGAGCGAGCAGATCCATGATGTCCTGAGCCGCCTGGCTATCCAGGTTTCCCGTAGGCTCATCGGCCAGAAGCATGGATGGCCGGCCGATCAGGGCGCGGGCAATAGCGACCCGTTGCCGTTGTCCACCTGATAGTTCCTCGGGGCGATGGCCGAAGCGGTGGGCAAGCCCCACTTCTTCCAGCCGTGCTTCAGCTTCGATCCGGGCTGCTGCCCGCGAAATACCCCGGTACATAAGCGGTAATGCGACGTTATCAATAGCACTCAGACGAGGCAGCAAGTGAAATGCCTGAAAAACAAACCCGATTTTATGATTGCGGATGTCGGCAAGCCTGTTGGTGGAAGCATGGGACAGATCGCATTCTTCGAACATAATCGTTCCTGTCGTCGGCTTGTCTAACAATCCTATAATATTCATCAATGTGCTTTTACCTGAGCCGGAAGCTCCCATGATGGAACACATCTCACCGGCGTAGATAGAGAGGGAAATTTCTTTCAAGACTGGCGCATCATTTCCCCCATTCCGATAAATTTTCGAAATTTGGCTAAGGTGCAGCAAGGCGGGCACAGCACCATCAGATTGGGCGCTACTCATTTTGGTTGTTTTGTTTTGCGTAAGATGCATAGGCTGATTGTAACATCCACCGGGCGTGGATCAAACTTATTCGCTTGTGAGTCGGGCTTCCGGTTTCCTCGGAGGCTGTCCAGAAAAAGCTTGAATCGTTGGAATTGCTTGTGATTCCCTGTCCAGGCGGCAAGGAGGAGGCTGCTCGTTGAACCGCTGATCCTGCCGGCGAAGCACCCCGGACGGAAGCGCACGGAGAACCTGCGGGAGGTGGTCAATGCGATATGCGTGCCATGAGTTTTCGCAGAGATCCGCTGGGCTATACCAACCTGGTCGAAACCCCCATCGCCACCAGTTCGTCACGAAATGAGCCCATCCGGTGGGCCCTGTTGGTATCTAGCGAATCTCCGCCGAAGTGAAGGCCGATGGCGGCGCCACCATTCTCCCAGGCAAGAACCGGAGACCCGGAGCTGCCGCCAAGGGTCGTGCTGTCATGGCCGAAAATCCAGCCGCGGGGATCGCTGGGGAAGGTTCCGACTGGGCGGTGTATCTCTCCAAGAGCAAGTCGCTTCACTCCGAAACAATTACCGAACAGCGTTGCGTTCACCCATTGCCAATCAACACCCTCTTCGATCCCGTCCCGGTATCTGGGGGGGGCTGGAAATCCGATGGTGCAGACGGAGGCGACGAAGCTCCAGGGTCCATGGACATCGGCGGAGGTATCAATAGACGCTGGAATGTTCTGGTCGTCCCGCGTCGGCTCGATCCCAAGCACCGCGGCGTCAAGGCCGATCGCGCCGGACGCAACGGCGCGGACCACGCGGAATCGGTCGCTGCGGGTGACGCCTGACTCGGCGGCGAAGTCGATGAATACGTTGCCACCGATGATTCGAAAGCTGCCGTTCGACGCCGGGATGAAGGCATGGGGCAGCCTGCGATACAGTGCTTCGAGCACATGCAGATTGGTTATGACGAGCCCTTTTGCCGAGTCGATCATCCAGCCTGTGCCGAAATAGCGGTCCGTGCTCGGAGTGCGCGGTTCGATACGGCCGACCGCGGGCACCAGCCGCCGCAACAGGTTCAGCCTGTCCAACAGCGTAGGCTTCCAGGCGCGTGCCAGAGGGTGCTCCAGATCGATCTCGTTATTACGGACCAACAGAGACGGCCTGGTGCCATCGGTCCTGATCACAGCCTCAAAGCTCAACTTTTCAGAGCGTGTCAACGGTCGACCGGGATGATCCCGCAAAGTACGCAAAGACCGTTCGACCTGTCGGCTCAGAATATCCAGTGCCCGCTGTACGTCATCGGAGGTGCCGGTCTCCTCGGACGGTATCCGGCGCACGGTTTCATGGACCTGATGCAACAGGTCTGCGACATGAGGAAGATCAAGATCGGCTCGAGCGGACCCGACCGACTGGAAGGCGGTACCGATTCGGCACTGATCCGAGACCAGCAGGTCGCGCAAACGGGAAACCGGCGGCATGTGGGTTTACCGTTCAGCCATGTCGAGCCCGAGCGCCGCTCGCAACCCTGCATGCCTGACATAGGTGGCCAGACGCTCTGAAACTGGCCTCGGCCAGTCGACTGCTGTTTCCATCCCCCCGGCCAAGGCCGCGGCCGACTGTGCGTCGATAGGACGCCGCAGCAGCGCCAGTCCGATTTCCGGCCCATATGCATGCCAGTCGAGATTGGGCGCGCTGTCGCGCAAGACCTCCACGACCAGCGATTCGACCGAGAGCGCCGCGGCTTCGTCTTCTGATCTCGGCGCTTCCGCGCCCATTTCGCGCTCCAACCCCAAGTCCAGATCCGCTTTCAGCAGCGCCAGCGCATCGACGATGCCAGCCCCCAGCACAAATCTCGGCCATGTCGCGGGTGTACGTGCCGTGATGCGAATCAGGCGCCGAAACATTGCTTGCAGGCTCTCACCGCGCGCCCGCGCCTCCATGATGAGCCGATCCCGGCCATGATGGGCCAGCCACAGCGCGGCAACCCCGGCGGTCAAGGCCACCGCGAAACTGGTCCCCTGGCCCTGTCCAACTTCCTCACCCGGCAGTTGTTCCTTGGCGACCCGGGCACGGTATACGTTCTCCGCTGGCGCGCTGATGTCAACTGAAAGACCCTGCGAGCTGCCGCGCCACGGCGCATCCCTGAAATTCGTGCCAGCGACAGCAATGCAATCATCATAGCGAGCCGGCCAGACGACATGTCCCACACAGTTGCCGGCAGCCGCCATGATGATCACATCCGCGGCAACCGCTCGTCGCAAGGCACGATGCAAGGCAATAGAGGGAATCCCTCCTAAACTCATGGTAATGACATGGGCGCCGTTGGCGACCGCAAAATCAATTGATTGAGCGATCGACACCTGCGAAAGCCGGGCGACGCTTTCGATGGCCCGCAACGCCATATGCAGGGCTTTGGGTGCGCAGCCGCTCATGCGAGGGCTTTGCGGCGCCGCGACGACGCTTGCCGTTGCGGTACCGTGGCCCGGGTTGCCCGGGTAGTTCAGCGGATCCGTCGGGTCGGTATTACCATTGATGAAGTCGTAGCCCGCGACACGGAGAATGTCCTGCACCTGTACATGCGGAGCAATGCCTGTATCCGGTTGCGCCACGATAACCCCGGCCCCATAGCCGGACCGGCCTTGCTCAAGCGAAAACGCCCATGCCTCTGGCACCCGCATGATCTCCAGCGCCCAGCGCGGACGGTCGCTCAGATCCGGCTGCCAAGGGGCCCAGCACCATGGCTGAGGAAGCTCCAGCCCCTCGCGCCGCTGATCCTCAGGCGGCGGTGGCGAAGCGACCGGAAAGATATTCGTCTGCACGTCTGGTTCAGCCGCCTCCAACTGAAAGCGTTCGCTGAACAGATATCCGGCCTCGAATGCCGCTCCATCGTCCATGCGGAATATCCGGCCCGGAATTTCGGCCAGCAGGATTGAAAGATCCTGGTCGGATAACGGCCGCACAGATGCCTTCAACGGTGACAAGACGCGTGAAATCTCCCGCGCAATGTCCGCTGGATCCTGGTCTTCATTCATCACCAGCGTAAAGCGGGCCGGCAGCAGGACGATGTCCTCAGGCAGCACGTCGGTGGCATTTTCCAGCGCGGCGATCAGCGCTGCGTCAGTGATCATGGAATTGCCTTTTCGTCTGTCTGGACAAAGGGCGATACTTGCGCGGTCCGCCCGATACGGAATGGAGCAGGGGATGTGTCTTCAAACACGTTCTTCCGCCAACGACCATGCGTGAGTCTGCCATAAAGGATAACAGCAGCCCAGGCGGACAGGCAGAAGGCCAGAAGGCCAGCAGTAGCCGGCCCCGTCGGCGTCAAGTCTGGTAAGCTGCATTGCAAGGCAACGCCTCCGTCAGGCAGATCAAACGCATTGAACAGAGGGCGCAACAGCAGAACGGTAGCGCGAGAACTCTGCCTTGGCTTATTTCCTCCATTGCGGATGATCGCCAGCCACTCGTCGGGTGCGGTTTGCCCCGCGATCGGAGGCAGCGAACCTGACGTGAATAGAACATTTCCCCGGCCATCAAACACCTGAACGCCACCAACGCATCCGTTGCGCGTGATCGGTTCCAATGCCCTGGACAAGGGCATGTTGCCCAGGGACAGGCCGCGATCGAAATCATCCCACAAGGTGAACTGGATGCGGCTGACCTGGAGTGATAGCCCCCTCTGCATGTGTTCGGCCGCCTCGGCCTGAACCAGGATGTCGGCCAGAACGATGCCCAAGGCGGCGACTGTTCCCAGAATCGTGACAGTCAGCAGTCCCAGTCGCATGCCAGCTCACCTTCGTCATTCAAGAACGTTGCCCAGCCCTTCGGAAATGATGCTGTTCCGTACCTGCCATAGCGGCACGCCCTGACTGAAGTCATTTCTTTCGTTCCTGCCCTGATGCAGAGCAAGCGGCCTCAGATCCTGGGTCAGACACGGCGCCCCAGAAGACCCTGACGTGCAGTCGGCCCGATAGTTGATGCGGGAGTGATTTCCATTCGGACCCAACACTATGCCGTCGCGTTCTACTCGCATGTAAGCCCCTTTGGGATGATGCACCATCACCATTTTCGCCCCACGAGGGGGGAGACTGTCGTCAGCCGGCAAACTGAGCCAGCCTCGCGGTCCTCTAGGGGTCATGTCGTAGCCAGCACAGCAGTCCAGGTGAAGGAGGGCGTAGTCAAGATTATTGACCGGCGGCAGCGAAGGAACCTGGATCGCCTGTTGTTCAGATGCGCTGTAGGGACTCCAGACAAGAATTCCTCTGGCCCCCAGGACAATCGGAGCTCGCGCCGTCAAGCCCTCCATGTGGTCGAAAAGAAATATAAGCCGGTCCCGCGCTACGTTGTGAACGGCATGGTAGTTGGTCAGAACCATATCCTTGCCGATCAGGAACCCGGTGGCAATCGGCGTCTCGTCAACACGGATCATGCACACTTGGCCCATGATACAGGCAAACCTGTCCTCCTCGTCATGGGGAGGGGAGGGAGGAGGGGGAGGGAAGATATCCGGGTAAATCTCGATTATCTTTTTCTTGAAGTTCGGCCGGTCTGGCCGCTTATTGATTGCATATTGCAGATACGGTAATAGCTTTCCGGTGTTATGCAGATGGTTTATCATCTCGTAAACGGCGGTCAGGTCGGCTGCGTTGCCGTTAATATGATTGGAAAACCTATCATTGGTCACAACCCAGAACCAGAACTTCAGATCATCGAGAGTGGCGATGTCCAGAAGAAGGCTTGGAAGAACAGTTTCTGGACGTTGGATTGTATCATAAGGCATGTTTCCTCCCATCAAGTCATTGTGACCGAATCTTGATTTGTCCTTTAGTGGCGACAGACCAGCGGAAGCCGCTGTACGACAGGTGGCCCGGCGAGATCAGATCAAGCAGCAGACGTCCATCTGATCTGTCGTCGCGGCTGATATCAAAGTAGTCACCAAGCATTTTGTGGCCCACATAGCCGCCACCTGCGACGATGCTGGCGGGGTCGGAAATGGACGGATACCCAGGAAGACACAGATAACTGCCGGTTAACTCGGTGGCCCAAATGATCGACTGCATGTCGGCTGGCCGCTGGTGCGGCGGAGGCCCGTCCAGGGTTTTGGCATCGAACATCTTCCAGGTGTCGAGGAACGCAATGACCTCACCCTCTACCTCGCGAAGACCCGGAGTCCGCGCCACGCATTCCACCAGCGAACGGTAGGACGCCACCAGTTCGTGAAAAGCCGGACGCGAAGAAGGCAAGACGGGGGAATGCGAAGGGGGCAAGACGGGAGACGGCGAAGGGGGCAAGGCGGGGGAAGGCGAAGGGGGCAAGGCGGGGGAAGGCGAAGGGGGCAAGACGGGAGGCGGCGAAGGATTTCCAGATGCCAACGGGCTCCGCAGCGAGTCGATGGCAGCTTTCAGGCCGTTTATCGCCTGCGTGGCTGCCTTCAAGTCTTCTCCTAGATCCGCTAGCTGCTTTCCCTTGATCTGGCTCTTCCAGGACAAGACCCAGATGACCGTCATTGCAATGACGGCCACGATTATCAGGACGATGATCAGGTCATTGACCATCGTTCTGAATCCCCCCATCTCCGGCGGAATATACACGGCAGCGCCTTTCTTACGGACTAAGCCGAAGCTTGACGATCTGTTTTGCCCGTTCACGCAAAGCAAGAATAAATGGCGGCTGCGCTACCATCAAATTCTCGCTGCGAACCACGTCCCGTGCCCCCTTCTTGTCTTCTTCAAGGCCGTGGTTCACATGCATCAACAACTCTTTCTCATGACCTGGCTCGAACGGCAGCGGTTCCGGCAAACGAGCGCAATAGCGATCATGGAATTCGCGCAGTTGTGTCAACTGGGCGACTCGCCAGGGCTTTTCCGTGTCCAGTTCCGTCAGGTCGCGCCCGGCATCCATGGGGTAATGCGCATGTCCCAGCAGAACCTCTTCTCCAAGAGGAATAAGGGGAGGTGACGGCCTTGTCGTCGTCAGATCCCCGGTCGGGCACAACAGCCCCATTGCCACTTCCGTTTTAGGCTTATCGCTGTACAAAATACCGTGATGATGGAATTTGTGCCCTGCACCTTCGTCGAAAAGGGTTTGAACGCGCTCGAGATAGGCAGCGCTGACAAACTTGCTGAATGCGAGGCTGCCACGACCGCCAAAGCAAAGGGTGACGGTATCCCTGGACAGATCGAACCGGCCGTGCGTCGCCAACAATGCTACCGCCTTGCCAACATAGAAAAGTAGACCACCCAGGGTAAAGGACAGCGAATCCCGCAGCACCCGGCTATAGGGTTCATCCGCAATTGCCCAGTGACGCTCCTTGAAAGCGCGTTCATAGGCAGCGCTGTTGATGATAACTTCGTGCAGCTCCTCAGGATTCAGATCTTTCTTCTTGCAGCCTCCGCTACGAATAGCGATTGCGGCCGCCAATGACGCGTCATTCTGCGCCAGACGGTCAAGAAACACGGGAGAATCCATCAGATAGCGGACGAACAGGCTCTTGCCGCCGATCCGCAGCGAACTCTGCCAAACCAGAGTCTTGTTCTGCCAGATTGTGACGTCCGTGGTTTCACCGCCAACGTCGAAGGTAATTGCTGTTTCGTGGAAGACCACCGGATGGGCGAGATGAAAGCATAGGGCCGTCGCCAGACTTTCGCTCAATCTCGACTTCGTAATGGCCTCCTCGGAAGCTGTCCCCTGGGTGGCAAAGGCGAGTGCCCGCTCCTGCGCGGCTCGCAAGTGATCGAACTGTTCGCTATGGAATGCTTCAGGATAGGCAAACGACCATTGCACATTTCTCGGACTGACGCCTTCGCGCGCCGCTTCGGCAAGGCACTGCAACATGACCTGGCTAAGAAATACCATGACATCCTGCCGGGCTTCGCGCGTCGCACCCCACTTCAGGTTGAATCTAGCCTTGCCGACCTCGTCCTCATTGCAGAACCGATGCAAGGTCTGTTCAAGATGGTTCCGGCTGAAGACGATATGGCTGGTCAGCAGAGGCTGCTGGTGAATGTGACTGTGGCTGTTGCGGTCGTACAATACGGTCAGGAACGGCATTGCCTGGTCGTCGACCGACATGAAGTCGTTCCACAACTCCAGCGTTTCGATTTGCGACTCGTCAGAGAAAGCCCGCATGAAATTGGCATGCAGGGTGACCTCCTCCAGTTGACCGCCCTTATCGACGAATACCGTGGTATTGGTGCTGCCCAGGTCGATGCCGAAACGCCAAGTCGCGCTGGACGGCATGGGATCATCGTATGCCGGCAACAACAGCAAGCCAACCGGCAAGTCGCTGGCGCCCTTTTGCTGTGTAATGCTACATAGCATCGCCTCTGGAGCTACAGTGAGTCGCTCGATGCTTCTAGCGCCGCCGGACCACATCCAGCGTTCCGCAGATACGGGCGCCTGTTGACCAAATCGCATCGCCTCTGCCACCCGAATCCGGGGCGGCCCCTCCTTGATGGCGTCTGCCATGGTCTTGGTGGCTACGGCCATGGTTGGCCGGATGGACTGCGCCCTTTCCGCAGCGAATACGTAATAGGACTCCCACTCCGCCGCCTTGAAGTTTGGCCAGATGGCCAGACTGGGGGGGCGCTGCCGAACGTCCACCTCGGCGCCACGATACACACGGCGGACAATATGCGGGATGGCGTCGCGACCAAGAGGCAGCCGCAATTCCACCACCACTTCACCGGCTCCTTCGTTGATGGTGACCGCATCCAGTAGATTGGCGGGCGACAGAAAGAACAGGATCTGTGGCGTAAAAGGAAGGATATAGCTGGCCAGACTGGTGAACAGCCCATGGCCGGCGATCGACGCATCATTGAAGCGGCAAATGGTCGGCGTAAACAGCTCGTCGGGGGTGAGCGCCAAAATGCCGGCTGATGCCGCATCCCGTTTGATAATAGGAATCAATCGGGGATTCTCAGCCAGGTCAGCGAGCTTGTATACCGACCAGACCGGCGTCTGCACCGCGGTGCCCGCCAAGCTTCGCGCGGCGCTGGGATCCAACAGAAGCGCGTCCGACAGCCACTCCCGGAACTCATGCCGCACGGGCAGGTACAGCGGACTCATCGCCGGAACTGCTGAGTTGTCCGGCTCATAATGCATGGCAAAAACGGAAAAGATGGATGCGCCAGACCAACCGGGGAAGGTGTAGCCACTATCTTTTTCACGGAAAATGCATGCGTTGATCTGGCCGGCACGCGTCATCAACGCGCTGGAGAAATTCGTCAGCAGTCCAAGAAGAATGTCGATGCGTTCACGGCGAATCTCTTCCTTGGCGCTTGGCACTCCCGCCGGCGGTGCCAGGGAACGCAACCGCTCGGCAAGGCGCCGGACGGTTTCCGCCAGGCTGACCAACTCCGTCTGATCAATCCGTACGCCGTCGGCCAGCGGGTCTCCGAGTTGGCCGTCCTTGAACCAGGGAACATCGGTGGTGAATGCGGCCTCTCCGCCGCGGGTCGGGCATACGATGGTGGATGGCACCAACAGCCCCACAGGTGCGCTGTTAAAAGTAATGACAGCCAGATGGTCCTGCCAGTTACAGTTTGGATCCACGGTCGACAGGGGCAGCAGATCACGCGCCACTTTGGCAAACTGGTCAGGGCCGTGCCAAGTAAGGGGGCGCACATCGACGGGAAGCATACGCCGCGGCTTGAGCGCAAGCAGCGCGATCAGCCCACGCCACAGCGCGATGGCGCGATCACGCAGCGGATGCGCGCTGCCGGGTGGCCCGTTGGACGGCGCGAGCAATGCCTGTTCGAAGACGACGGTATGCGCCCAGACATCGGGGATTGAAACATAAGCCTCTGGAGAATCGTCGGGAACAGAGGCCGATAAACCGGCGGCGATCTTGTCCAGCAAGGAAAAGTCCCGCTCCGCGATCCAGACTCCGCGCGTATTAGGCGGTGCCACTTCATAGGTTCCCGGCGGGAATGCGTGCCTCATGACCATGATTACATCTCCATCAGGCGGGAACCAATGCGCCGCTGGCATACGGCATGAAATCGCGGACCTTGCACTGCTTGAACAGAGCATGGGCGAACGTGTTGAGTCCCTGGTTGTCAAGCTCTTCGAAGCTGAGCGCCTCCAGGATTGTCGCCAGGTCCGCACCGGAATAGCGGCGGACTAACTGTGGGAAGTTCTTGAGGCGGCCGGCATCCAGCGTCGGTAACAGGGACAGCATTCCGTCCTTCTTAATCAGCAACTGCCGATCGGCAAAAATGTCGATGTTGAACAGGCTGGTTTCCTTGTACAGGTCGCCCGTCGGCAGGCACAGGGTTGCGACCCAGCGCAGGACATGCTCGGCATATGCCCTCAGGCGGGTGAGCAGGTGGTGATCATTGTGATTGCCGACGATCCGGTAATAAAAGGGATGGCTGATGCATAACGATCTCGGATCGAGATTCGGCCCATAGATGAAATGAAACGCCACCGCCCAGCGGACCAACTGTCCGAACTGTCCGCCAAGATCGACATCGGCGGCGATGGAAGGAAAGTCCTCCCAGCCGATGGTGCTATCCTCCGGCATACCGATATGAAACAGCCGTTCCTCCGGCAAGGTTGACGCCGAGAAGTAGCGCAGCGCCGCGAGACAGGCCAACCATTCCGGCATCAGTGGCGGATTGCACTGATCCAGGCTGTCTGGGGCGGACACCGGCAGGTTCGCGAGTTCCGGCCAGCCGACAACGTAAAAGTTGTCGAAAATGTGTGTCTCGCGCAGGAGGGAGGAGTAATAGCGCAACGCTCCCTGAGCCTGCATGAGGAAGGCGTCGGACCTGGCTGCCATGGTTTTTGGATCGGCCGGAGGTGGAAACCGAAAATAGGGCAGCAGCAGGGCGGCACCGATCTTGACGCGAGTGTTGGTGCCGATCCGCTGGCGAAGCTTACGGGCCAGGGATGGCAGAGCCGCCGCTCCGGTGCCGCCGAACACCGAGCCAACCAGAAACAGCCGGACCTCCTCGCCTTCGCCGGCTCCAACAATGGCCTGTTCAATATCATTCCAGAACGGGGAATTTTCCAGCGTCTGCGCCAGAACCACCGCGGCACCGATGCTGGGACGGCCGCGGAAGCCACCGTGAAGACCCAATCTTTGCTCTGACTGCTTGCTGTAAAGGCAGTCCATCAGCAGCGCGGTATCCGGCTTCATCAGGTTGTGTTCGAAAATATCGAACAGAGTATGCTTGGCCTTGGGTACCGGAGACCAGGTTGGTTGCTTGGTCGCAGTCAGGATGTTGGACCGGAACAGGGGGCTCGCCACAGGCCCGACCAGCAGCGGGCGCATTTCCTGGTAAAGCGCCAGCACGCGCCGCGTGCGATCCACATTGCCGTTGTCATCGTCAGCATCGACCATGCCCACCCACAGGTCGGTCACGTCTTTTGGCCCTAATCCTGCGGCGCAAAGGTGAAGCATCGCTTCCACGCATTTGCTTCCTGAGCCTCCAACTCCGATCAAATAATTTCGTGACACCGGGCCCTCCTTGATTTGCGGGATTGGGGCTTCACCTTACCAGCGCCACCAACTGGCCCCAGGGACGCCGGGGCGGAGCGGACGCCAAGTGAACATGCAGCTGGCCAGCCAGAACAAAAAAAGGTTGATCGCCAGGATCGCGCCCGGAAAGACAAAGCGGGCCGTAGGACCGTAGCTGCTCGGAGATGCGAAGATTTTCCAATAAAAGAGAATGCACGATGAGATCAGGAGCAGCAGCAAAGAAGCGCTCCACCAGATCTTATTTGCGGCGCTTACGGGATCTCTGGGGCGAAGAAAAAAAGCGGATGCCACCACCCATATAGCAGCAGCAATAGTTGTAATCATCCCTCCGTCAAGGATAAGACTAAACGCCTGTTCTGCAAAAATACTAATTATCGCCTCCCACGTCTGCATGTCGAACTCGCTTGAATTTGCAGAATGCAGGAGTTTTGCTAAACGTTCGCCGGAATAATACTTCCATATCAAAATAATTGCCAAAACTACAAGAACATATGCGCAGAACCCGCCGAGACGGGCAAGTTTTTGTTTGACCATAGTCATGATGCGCCTCAATCTATTTTGAAAACCAGGGTGGATTCGCCAATAACTTTGGCTGCCGGATGTTCCTGTATCTGCTTCTTCAGTGCCGTCAGCAACGACTCATGCAATTGCAGCAAGCCGGGGGTGCGCAGAAATGGCGTATCGACAGTCGCACTCTGTTCTTCCGGTGGCAGGCTGAAATCGGTGATCCAGTTATTTACCGCGGCCGTCGCTGAAAAATCACGGGCAACGATCTTGCTGCGCAGAGCGTGAATGATCTGGGCAGGAAGCATATCCGTCTTACCAGTCAGGCTGACCACCACCCGGTCGTCCTTGCTCATGCCAGCGCTTACGATCGGCGGCGTCGGCCGAGCACGCCAACCACTCTCGCAGGGCGCAGACGGCATGTGTTGCGAGAGTGCGTATTGGAAATACGCATGATCACCGCTGACGCTGGTGATCTGGACTGCACTGTCCGCCATGCCGGACAGTGGGCCAAGATCGAGACGAAGATTGAGCGCCACCCGGTCGGTCACTTCCACCTGCTGAACTTGCGTGTTTGGGATGACCAACAGGGGATCTGGCCGACGGATGTTATCTCCGGCCACCCTTGAAGCTCCTCTTAGTTGTTGCATTGCGTCAACATACAACGCAACTTTGATCTTGTCGGGGGAGACGGCGGCCAGCACCTTTTGCCGGAACGCCGCGACAAAAGCCTGCACATCGGCCAGCGGGCCAACCGCAATCACGTAAACCGGAATCATGCCGTCGTAAGGCCGGTTTGCGACCCTACCCTTGATCACCTGGCTGACGTTTCCCGAAAACGGATTTGCAAGACCGACCAGAGCAACCGCCCGACCATCCGACAAAATTCTCGCCAACTGATTGGCGACTAGCGACATGCCTCCCGGAAGATCTGCCGGCGTCCGGAAAGCCAAGTCGGTAATAACGACCGATATCGCATCCAGATCTTGCGTGACAAGATCCAGCACAAGATCAAGGCGACTGAACTCTCTTTTCTCGTAGAACGCATCAGTAAGCGGACTTGTTTTAGGAAATGGCTCGGGCTTCAAGGCGCTGAATATTTTCTTTTCCACTGGAAGCCCAAGGGCACGCGACGTCAGATCCGGAAGATCGCGCGCCAAGGTTACGTAGTGGCGCTCAGCCTGAGGAAACCGCCTGCTGTCGTGGTTGAACCCCTGCATGCTCAGCGATGCATCCTGGTAGAAGCGGATCTTGCCGGCACGGATCGGCTCCTCCGACGCTACTTTCGCTGTGTCCGATGGCGGCAGGCACCGTACCTGCTGGGCGTGGACCGGGTGATGAAAGGCCATGCCCAAGCTGAACAGTGACACGATTAATAGTCGTTTTTTTACCACAGCGCATCCCCCCGCCCTTGACAACACAGCATATCGCAAGCCGCGATATGACGATTGCGTCTTGGAATAGGCACCCTATTTCTAATGCCGTAGCGACGGATGTCAACCTTGAAAATTTCAGAGTTCTGTCTCAGCGGGTAACTCTAAAGGATACCTGTACTCTTTGATGTCATCTCATATTTTCATATGGCAGACATATCGGCGGACACGGTGTCAGCATGCATATCATTGTGTGCATGCCGCTGACACGAACATGCCATACCCATGAGCATCCATCATGGACCGATATGGCATGAAAGATTTGCATCTTGCGAGAGATATGTTCTTCGGTATATCACTCTATATCGCGTGTCAAAACAGCGTAGGCGAGTTCTGACTGATGTGTGGGGCGGATGAAGCGAGCGAATTTGTGCAGCGCCTTCAGCGGTATAGCGGAGGGCAACTTGAACGATTCGCAAATGGACTGGGTGTTCGTCAAGTTATTCGCACAGACACTATAGAGCATATGGCTCGTGATATAGTTTTGGTTGAATTGCAGCATCATGGAAACTTAAATCGCATTAAAGCTATATTAGAAAAGGAGGAACCGGAAGGGGTATTGTTGATTGCGCGCGATGCCGCCGACGAGGACTTTGTCTGGTGGTCAGCGGATTTCTTGCCGGAGAACGCAGCGGACAGGCTGTGGTCCGCCAGTCCGAGTATAAGGGAATTCGCGATAGACTTGCCATACAGTTCTCATCGGCTGTGCGGTGCGATATTGAGGTTGCTGTATCATGCAAAGCAGATGAACTGCGTCGCTAGAAAAAGCGATTCTTGGCAGCGTGGTTTGAATGCCCTTGAGAATTATCGTACATTCCATACGTATAAAACAGACGAATCACCGTCTATTAAAGAGATGTCAGACACTTTATATTCAGGAAAAAAATATTCCTCTGATAAACTTACTGAATTACTTGAGGCTGGCATGGATAAATGGTGCATTAAAGAGATAGGAGATGAAATATATAGTACATTTGCTCTTGGTGGAAGATATGCTTACCTCTCAACTAGAGACGACAATCTAAAAACAGAAATAATTAATGAATGGAAAAAATGGAGAAAAGAAATATATGTCAATTCTGATAAGCGAACTAGATTTTTACGTCTGCTGCTATCGCCCTATGACGGCGAAACGACCTCTGTTGAGAGTTGCGGATTTAGCCTTGGCAAGATGGCGAAGGATGACATGGTTGGTGTCACGGTTTTTGCGCTGGCGGTTGCGGTTTGTCATCCTGATTCTTGGATCCCTAAATTGAGCGCTCCTGGCAATCTGTCTTATGATGCTGGTTCGGCGCATGCCTGCGGCGTAAGGTGGGTTTGTGGCAAACCCATAAGCGTTTGGCTAAATGACGCCAAATACAGGCATGAAAGTGCGATGATAATACTTCCATTTGCAGGTCCGCCGTCAAAATATAATGGCAGCAATTTAATTGGTAAGGGAGACACGATGCCGCCTACGCTAAAGATTTGTCGGACAGATGATTTTGAAAATGCGTTCTGGAGCGGCCTTTTTGAGCTAAAAAAATACATTAATACGGTTATCAACGAGCATTATGTTAATTATGCGACTATAATGGAAAACATCAGGAATCAAGAAAAGATAACATGAGCAGCGACATCAGAAGCAATCAGACTGAGTTGCAAGAAAGACTAATGCAACCTGAATTGAATCGACTCATGACTTGGCCGCCAGAGAGGATTCTTGAAGAACCAACCAAGGGCATGACCACGTTGTGTAACGCTATATGCGAACAGGCCAAGAGCGTCAATCTCGAGGTCTCGCAGATCGACCGTCACGCAAACGGTGACCTGCATCCCATCCTTCAAGTCGGAATCGACTACCATAGTATTGTCATCGGAAGATTGCTGAAGGAGGGATTGGATCAGATATATGGATGGTATACAGGCGAGGCGTTTCTGCTTCGCGGCAAGGTGTGCACTCCGGATGATGTAAGGATTTTCCTGGTCGGCCCGGATGGCAGCAACGTCGATTCAGAATGGCGGATGTACGCACAGCGCATCGAGAGCAATGAACGGGTTTGCCGTAAGCTTGTCTGGTTGCCTCCAGCGAATGAAGCCGAGCACTCCTTGTCTCTGGATACGCTGTTCAAACGCTCGTTCCTGGCCCGGCCGTGGCGGCAGGCAGCCCCCGCTGAGGGGGAGTTGGATTATTTCTCAGATATGTTCCAAAGGCATTTCCAGTCGAATATGACACAAAACGACTCCGTGAATAAGGAATGGCTGTCGATTTTGAGGAAAGTCCATGATAATCGCGAACGGCTAGCTGAGTTGCTGATCAACTCTTTCGGCACGGAACATGGTGGCGCGTCGTGAGTCTCATTTACCTGAAGTCCTTGGCTCTGGAACACTTCCGATCCTTCACCGACAGGACTGTCATCGAGTTCCCTGCCGAAGCCGGGATCAACATCATTTCCGGTCCCAACGGATTAGGAAAAACCACGCTGCTGGAAGCGATCGAATGGGCACTGACCGGCAGAATTCGTCGGCTTCCCGATATGGACGAACAAGGACATAAAAAGGTTCTCACTACACTTAAGTCGAACAACGTTGTTCACCGCGCCCATCTTGTCTTCTCCTCCGATCAGGGGAATGAGTATGCCATTGATGCGCATGGTACGAACGTTACGCCCGACCGAGCCGACATAGCGCGTTTCTTGAAGAAAGATCGCTGGAACACCATCAATGACGTTGGCGCCTATCTCGGGATCACTCATTTTCTCAGCCAATCTCCGGTGGCACGGCTGACCGCGCAGTCACCAGAACAGAGATGGAAGGATTGGAGTCCTACTGTTGGAATGGAGGAAATTGAGCGGATTGCAGAAAATCTTGACGAGCGCACCAGTGATCATATTGCTATTTTTCATGCCAAATTCAACAACGAACTCCGCGACTTTGAGGCCAAGCTGGATACGCTGGAGCACCTGCAGCGCCGAATGAACGATTTTGCTCGCCATGCCCAAACCGTCGGCGCACTGTCCCTTGACCAAGTACGGGTCGAAGTGGAGCGCACAATCGCCGCGCTGGATCGGACCAGAGGCACCGTGACCACTATTCCCGACGGGCCGGACCAGGCGCTGATGGCTCTATCCGGCGAAATCGACCACGCCACGGCGGAAGTCCGGTTGCGCAAGGGGCGATTGCCCGATCTCCGAAGCATCCTTCAGCGCTACCTGCAAGTTGCCACAGAGTACGCCGCCGCCATCAATGCCAAGGCCGAGACGGATCGCCAACTCGCTGCCATTCGGGCGCGGGAATACACTGTCGCCGCCGACTGGCAGTCGGCTAAGGACGATGCTACCGTCGTGCAGGAGCGCCATAAGGAACAATTGACCCAGCGTGATCAGCTTTTTTCTCTCGACAGAGCGCGCCATGATCTGGAGCGGATCGAGCGTAACCTCCGCTCGGCTGAGTTGGATGTTGGACGGTTCCGCAAAGATCTGGTCGATCATGAAAATTCTATCGCCATCGCCAATGCCCGCAAAGAAGAGTTGCGGCGGATTGAAGGTCAAGAAAGGGAGTTGTCACGACTGGTTGAGGAATCTTCCCGACTGGATGATCCATCTATCTTTTTGCGAGCGCGCAGTGACAGTGTCCGGGATGCACAGCAGCTTAAAGTTGTCAGAGATCAATTAGAGGTTCTGGCGGGAAATGAGTTGCTCCTGAAGCAGGAGATGAATGTCGCCAAAAGCGAACTGGAATTTCTTGAGAGCGAGCTTTCCGAAACCGAAAAGCATAAATATGCGCTTATCAACTGCCATCGGCCGGGAGAGCCGTGTCCGGTGTGCGACAGTCAGGTTTCAGAGGAGAAATTCCGGGGAAAGGCCGGCACAGCAATTAGCGCCCCGCGACTGGATCAGGCACATCGTCGCCTCCACATGGCCCAGAGCCGGTTGCGCGACCACGATACCGAGCAAAGCGCTGCCCGTGCCCTGGCCGCGGATATCGAGCGCCGGCTCAGAGATCACCAGCGCTTGATCGCCGATTGGGAGGCGCGGAACGATGTCTTTCGCTCCCAACCGATCGTCCGCGCTCTTGGTGGGCGGCAGGTCACAGATCAGTTGACCGAGCAACTGAATACCGCGAAGCGGACCAAGTATAATTTGCTGATGCAGGGAGGGGGGGAACCATCGAAGCTCATCGCCACCCTGGAAATGCAACGGACGACGGTGTCCGAGCGGTTGGCCGCCCGGGAAAAGGAGCTTGAGGAGTTGCGACGGCAGCGCGAGGGAGTGCGAGCGATGGCCGGCATGATCTCCGGCTCCGAACCACTGTCGGTCGAGGTTTTGGCGGCGGCAATGGCCAAGGCCAGCCGCGAAGTCGCCGAACTGGATCGTCTGCGAGCCACAAGCAGCCGCGTCTTCGAAAACCACGACATCGCCTTAGCCGATATCCGCCGGGCAGCCGCCGACCTCGCGCGCCACGCGGCGCAAGCCGAAAATCATCTTGCCGTCATGACCCGGCAGCGGGATATCGAAGAGCGTGCGTGGCAACATCAAGGTCTCAGCACAATACCCTCTGTGGCCGGTTTTGAGATGGAAATGGAGTTCGTCCGCCGCCTTGAACAGGAGGTCGATCGCGCCGGCCAGGACTATGCCAGGATAAAGGAAGGCTACGACAAGTGGCGGGGTGCGGAAGAATATACCCTTGCCAGCAAAGAACTCACTGATTTTTGTAGCAACCGATCACCCGGAGATTGTCGAACGGAATGGCAAACCCTGGCCGATGACCGGCGAAGGAAAATAGATAAATGCACAAAGGCTGCCGAAACTCTCATAAAGATGCGGGCTGCGATCGACTCCGGTTGTGAGGATTTCTATAAGAATATCCTCAAGCCCCTCCAGGATGTGGCTAAAGATTTCGACGCAGCATATTCCCCACCTGGCGGCCATCAGATCGACATAACATCTCAGGATAAGGCCGTCCGTTTGCTGATCAGTGGCCTGCCCGCCGATCAGATCCTCAGTGAAGGCCAACTTGGCGTCAAAAGTATCAGCTATCTGCTGGGTGCCAGCATTATTTATCCTTGGTCGCGTTGGCCTGCACTGATATTGGACGATCCCTTGCAGTATAACGACTTATTGCATAAGTCTGATTTTATGGATGTTCTGCGCTCCCTCGTCAAAGAGAGGCATTACCAAGTCCTCCTTTCAACACATGATTTGGAGGAAGCTGAATATATAAAGAGGAAGTGTGTCGGTGCCAATATTCCAGTATCCTGGAACCGATTGCGTCATGGTAAAAATGGTCCAGAAGCGATGCCGGTGAAAATTTGTTCGTAGGCGGCTACGCCCTCGGAGTGCCGTTGCAGCTTGAATTTTTATGGAATTGAGTGGATGTCCGGTGCGTCAGGCAATGCTGGTGTGACCCAGCCGGTAGAAGTCCGGCCCGGGTGCGGATCACCGGGTCGCGCAGCGCTTGGCGCTCCAGTCCCGCCAATCGGGCCGCTTCCGCACGGGGCAATCCGCCCAGAGCTGGCGATGGTGCAGGCCCCCGGGGGGCGGCCCTCGCCGCAACGGCGCGCCCAGGCACGCGATTCTGCCGCCCACTATCACTGACGGAATCTCCAGCCTCATCCTACAGATCCCCAGCCAATCGGTTGAGTTACATGGAGAAATATTCTATCTTTGCTGAGAGATCCCTTTCAGGTCAGGTTGAGCGTTCGCCGGTATAAAACTCGTCGCAACGCCCTCGAGCTGACCATCTGCTATGGTGCGGGATCTGGCATTACCGGCACACGAAATGGCGCATCGGACTTGGCCGATTCAGGGCGTCTCTCCATACATGCGCCGACACGCCGCCACCGCCTCTTCGTCCTTCACCGCGGCGAAGCCGAAGCCGTTCCACCGATAAACCGCCGTGCGGGTGGCGGTTGAGGCGGGGTCGAGGCGGATGAAGGAATCGGCGCGGTGCAGTGCGCACAGCCGCATCGTCTCGCCACCCGGCAGCAATCGCGCGTCGATCAGCGGCCAGGCCAGGGCGCTGCCGCGCCAGCGCGCCACCAAACCGTGGTCGGTGACGTCGTAGACATAGGGGCGCGGGCCGTCTTCGCCGTCGATGGGCGACGGATGCCGCTCGACGGTCACCAGCATCGGCCGGCCGCCCGGCTCCAGTACGCCGGCTTCGGCGGCCAGCAGCGGCCGGCCGGCCATCCGCCACACCGGCTTGCCCTCGGCCTCGCCCGCCAGCACCGTCGGCCCGGACATCAGGCGTCCGGGCTCGCCCCACGGCCGCAGGCGCCGTCCCGCCACTTCAAGGCCGGGACCGGCGGGGACGGCGCAGGCGGCGATAGCGTTGTCGTCCGGGTGCTCGTCGGCCAGGCGGGGAAACGCGGTGTTGGCCGGCGTCGCGGTGCGTAGCGGACGGCACGACAGGGCGCCGTCGCGCAGGCGGCAGTCGGCGCCCATGCCGCGCTTGGTCTCGGGATATTTCTGGTCGAAAACGTGGTTGCCCAGCGAGAAGAACACCGGCCGGCCGTCGAGGCATTCGGGCTCGGCGACGACATGGGGATGATGGCCGAACACGGCGTCGGCGCCGTGCGCGATCGCCCAAGCGGCGTCGCGGCGCTGCGAGTCCTGCGGCCAGTCCTTCAGTTCGGCTCCCCAATGCACGAACACCACCACCCAGTCGGCGAGGGCGCGGGCCAGCCGCAGCTTGCGCTCGGCCGCCAGCGACGGCAGCGGATCAATCTCGCCACGCCGGCTGACGACCCGATTGATCGCCACCACCGCGACGACGCGCCGCCCGATGCGGACGAAGCCTGGCGAGTCGGCGAAGTCCAGCGGCGCCACCCCGGCCTGGCGCAGCGCGTGTTTGGTGGCGGCACGGCCGTCACCGCCCAGGTCGTCGGCGTGGTTGTTGGCCAGTCCGGCAGCGGTGAAGCCGGCGGCGGCGAGATGGCCCGGCATCTCGGGCGCCACCGCGAAGCAGGGGGCGGAGCCGGCGTCGCGGCAGCCCTCGGGCGGGCCGATGGCGCCTTCAAAATTGGCCATGGCGAAGTCGGCGCGCGGCAACGTCATCTGCGACCACGGCGACAGGTGCCGCATCGCCACCTCCCGCGCCACCTCCCGGCCCAGCATGACATCGCCGAAGAACAGCAGCCGTCCCTCCTCGCCCGCCTGGGCGCCGCCGGACAGCAGCGCCGTCAGCGCGGCAAGAACCCGGGCCAGCCTCATGGCAGCTTCGGCGGGCAGGTCAATTCGGTCGGTGACGTGTAGCGCCGCAGCCAGGGCGGATGCGGCGTGCTGTCCACCGCCTTCAGCCAATCGGCGTCACTCATCGGCTTGTCCGAAACGAGTTCGTGATAGGCGTAGACCGAGCCCTTGACGATGTCGCGGCGACCGAAGGCCGGCACCACCGCGTCCCATTCCTGCGGCCGGCCAACAGCGGCCTCCAACCAGCCGGTCGCGGGATTGCCGGCGACCTCGGCCACCTTCATGATGGGCACCGGCCGCGACAGGGCGTTGTCCTTGGCGTTGAGGCTGTGGAACACCAGGAAATTGTGTTCGGCGGCGCGTCCGACATACTGGATGTCGGCGTAGTCCGCCGGGCTGAGCGGCGCGCCCGCCACCTCCTTGGCGGCGATGGCGCCAAAGCGCCGCGCGCTGTCGCGCGACTGCGCCAGCCAAGGAGG
>Ga0209515_10000564_pt1 | contig 65759 bp, 73 predicted proteins | sample Subgroupgradi54m_FD_187454 | JGI IMG/M metagenome (GOLD analysis project Ga0209515, IMG submission 187454) | Subsurface groundwater microbial communities from S. Glens Falls, New York, USA - GMW60B uncontaminated upgradient, 5.4 m (SPAdes)... ...
CTGAGAGGTTGAGAAGATATCGCCCTCAAGCGCGTCATCCCGGCGAACGCCGGGATCCACTCTCGCCCCAGCGCGCATCGATCACCAGTGGATCCCGGCGTTCGCCGGGATGACAGCGGAAAAACTCTCACCCTCTGAGGCCGCGCGCAGGGCCCGGAAGCGGCCTGCGGCTGCCGAAGGCCCTGGGCGCGACACAAGCGCCAGGGCCGGTTCCGCCTTATGGGGGATGCCTCCCCCCACCCCATCGCCCCGCCGCCAGAGGGATCGTGAGCGGGCGTGCCGGTTTCTACAGTTCTCCCATCGACTCAACAGGGGAGACCCAGGATGCGAACCGGCCGCCGCTCGCGCGGATTCACGCTCATCGAAGCAGGCGTCGCGCTGGCGGTCGCCGCCATTGCCTTGTCGACCGCCGCGCCCGGATTCCAGGGCTTCATCGAAAAGCAGCGGCTCGACGGCGTCGCCGCGCAGCTCGCCACCGACATCCAGTTCATCCGCTCCGAGGCGGTGCTGCGCAACAGCGCGCTGCGCCTGAGCTTTCACGCCGAGAGCTGGGGCAGCTGCTATGTGCTGCACAGCGGGCTGGCCAAGGACTGCAGCTGCAGCGCCGACGGCCCGGCGCAGTGCAGCGGCGAAGCGCGCCAGATCAAGACCGTGGTGCTGCCGGCGCGGCAACGGGTCAAGCTGCAAGCCAACGTGGCGTCGATCCTGTTCGACCCGCTGCACGGCACCAGCACGCCGACCGGCACGCTCAAGGTCATCGGCGACAGCGGCCGCGCGGTCCATCACGTCGTCAACATCATGGGCCGCGTGCGCAGCTGCAGCCCGCAAGGCGTGGCGCCGGCGCTGGCCGGCTACCGCGTCTGCTGAAAGAGGCCGCAATGCAACAACATCACGCTTCGCGCCGCTGCAACCGCGGCTTCACGCTGGTCGAGCTGCTGTGCGCGGTGTCGGTCGCCGGCTTTCTGTCGTCGCTCGCCTACCCCACGTTCCAGGGTGCGATCCACAAGGCGCGGCGCTCCGATGCGCTGGTCGCGCTGATGCAGCTGTCGGCCGCGCAAGAGCGCTTTCGCTCCGGCAACCCCGCGTACGCCGGCCTGGCCGAGATCGGCGTCCCGGCGCTGTCGCCGTCGCGCCACTACGCGCTGAGCGTGCGCGCCGCGTCGGACTCGGGCTACGAGGCGCTCGCCACGGCCAGCGGCAGCCAGGCCGCCGACACGCGCTGCCGCGTCCTGAAGCTCGTCGTCGACGGCGCCAACCAGACCCAGGCATCGGGCGCCGATGCCAACACCGACAACCCTGCCGAGGTGAATCAGAAATGCTGGAACCTGTGAACCCGCTGGCCGTGCAGCGCGGACTGTCGCTGATCGAGCTGCTGGTCGGGCTGGCGGTCGGGCTGTTCATCGTCGCCATCGCGATCACGCTGGTGTCGGGCCACCTGCTCGAGCGGCGCGCGCTGATGCAGGAAAGCCGCCTGATGCAGGACCTGCGTGCCAGCGCGGACCTGATCGCGCACGACCTGCGGCGCGCCGGCCATTGGGGCGACGCGGCCGCCGGCGTGTGGCGCAGCGGCGGCACAGCCGTCGCCGCGAACCCCTACGCGGCGGTCGCTCCGGCAGCGGCGGCATCGGACGCGGTGAGCTTTCAGTTCTCGCGCGACAACGTCGAGAACCATGTCGTCGACGTCAACGAACAGTTCGGCTTCAGGCTGCGCCAGGGCGTGATCGAGATGCTGCTCGGCGGCGGCAACTGGCAGGCCGTGACCGACAGCGGCACGCTGGTGGTCGACGCGTTCAAGGTGGAACCCGAGCTGCAGGAGATCGCGCTCGATCGCCTGTGCCTCGCGCCCTGCCCGCTCGCCAGCCCGAGCTGCCCGCCGCGCCAGCAGGTTCGCAGCCTCGCGGTCAGCATCAGCGGGCACCTGGCCGGCGACAGCAGCGTCGTGCGGTCGGTGCGTGCATCGGTGCGCTTGCGCAACGACACAATCGTCGGCGCCTGCGCGGCCTGAGGACTCGACATGAACCGAGGCTCACATCACTGCCAGTGTGGCGCCGCCACCCTGGTCGTTGTTCTCGTGCTGCTGTTCGCGATGACGCTGGTCGCGGCCTTCGCCAACCGCAACTTGATCTTCGAACAGCGAACCTCGGCCAACCAGGTGCGTTCGACGCAGGCCTTCGAGGCCGCCGAAGCGGGACTCGAATGGGCGCAGGCGATGCTGAACCGGCGCGACCGCCTGGGCCCTGACTGCCAGCCTTCGAGCCGCTTCGACGCCGTGAGCTTTCGCGAACGCAGCCTGCGCTACAGCGTCGTCGACGGCATGCATGCACCGACCACGCTGCGTGCCGCGTGTGTGCACGCCGGACAGGGCTGGACCTGCAGTTGCCCGACCCAGGGCCTGCCGTCGCTGCCCGCGCCGACCGATGGCACGTCGCATCCCGGTTTCAGCGTCGAGTTCGGCGCCACGACGCGGCCGGGTCTCGTCCGCTTGATTGCCAGCGGGCGTGCCGGCGCCGACGCATCGAGCACCCAGGTCCAGGTCTTGCTCGCGTTGGTGCCCGGCTTGAGCACGCCGCCGGTCGCACCGCTGACGGTGAAGGAGTCGGTCAGCGTGAGCGGTGCCCTCGGCCTGCACAACCCGGATGCCGCTGCCGGCGGGCTGGTGCTGGATGCGGGTGGCACGGTTGCGATGCCGAACCTGCGCATCACCACGGCAGCCGGCGGCGCCGCAGCAGCGGCGTCGGTCGAACGCGACGCGGCGCTGTCCACGGCCAGCGCGGCAAGCTTTTTCACCGGCTTCTTCGGTCTCGACAAGGACACCTGGTCAGATCAGCCCGCGGTCGCGCACCTGCGCTGCGCGTCGAACTGCGGCACCGAACTGAGCGCCGCCATCGACGCAGCGACGCTGATCCACATCGACGGCGACCTGCAACTCGAAGGCCCGCTGACGCTCGGCACCCGCGAGCGGCCGGTCCTGCTGGTGGCAAGCGGCGCGGTGACGCTGAACGGCGCGGTCGCCATCCACGGCGTGGTCTACGGCAGCAGCGTTGCGTGGAACGCCACCGGCGGCGGCGGCGCGTGGGTCCGCGGCGCCGTCGTCTCCGAGACCGGCTTTCAGGGCAATGCCTCGCCCGACCTGATCTACGACAGCGCCGTGCTCGCCATGCTCAAAGGCAACAGCGGCAGCTTCGCCCGCGTGCCTGGCAGCTGGAAGGACTTCTGATGATGACTCGTCGAATCCAACGCGGCGCGACGCTGGTCGAAGCGCTGATCGCCTTCCTGGTGCTGTCGCTCGGCATGCTCGGCATGGCCCGACTGCAGACCAGCCTGCGCCTCGACTCGGACATCGCGCGCCAGCGCTCCGAGGCCATCCGCCTGGCGCAGGAAGACATCGAACGGCAGCGCGCTTTTGCCACGCTTGTCGCAACGCCGAACCGGCGCTCGTATGCCGGCATTTCGTCGGCGATCGTCGACATCGACGAACCTTCGAACAACACACGCTACAAGCTCACGCGCAGCATCCGCGACGAGACCGGGTTCAAGACCGCGAACGTGACGCTGAGCTGGCCTGACCGCAACGGCGCGCCGCAGCAGCTGAGCCTCGACTCGATCGTCGCGGGCAGCGACCCGCAGTTGTCGGCAGCGCTGTCGGTCGTGGCACGGCGCCACCCGCTGCGCGGCGTGGCGGGGCGCTCGCATCGGGTGCCGATCGCTGCCAAGGACCTGGGCGACGGACGCAGCGTGTTCAAGCCGGTCGCCACCGGCACCGTCGCGCTGGTCTTCAGCAATGCGAGCGGGCGCATCATCGGCCGTTGCAACACGATCGCCCCGGCGCTGCGCAGCGCTGACATCACGATCTCCGACGTCGCGAGTTGCGATGCCGCAGACGCGATGCTGTTGTCGGGCGTGGTCCGCTTTTCGAGCGGCACCGTGCCCGACCCGGCACTCGCCAACGACACGCCGCTGGCGCTGCAGATCGAGCTCGCGCTGAGCGGCGGCAGCTATCCCGCAGCACCCGAGTGCGGCAGCGAAGCCCGCGAGCTCCCCTCCCTCACGGCGAGCGATCGTTTCGTGGCCTACCATTGCATGGTGACGCCGCTCGCGGGCCGCTGGTCGGGCAGCAGCAAGGTCGTGCCGCAGGGCTGGACCATCGGCACGGCCGCGTCGCAGTACAAGGTCTGCCGCTATTCGGCCGACCAGGACGGCAGCGGCAGCATCGACAACAATGCGGAACATCCGCGCAACTACAGCCAGGTCGAAGCCTCCTTGATGCAGCAGAACTTTCTCGTCATCCGCGGTAACCAGATCTGCCCGATCGCGCCCGTTCGGGGCGGCTCGGTGTTCGCCGACCTGAGCACTGTGCAACACCAGCCATGAGCGAGGCCGACATCAGCTTGATGCGAGAAGCGCTCGCACTCGCGACCCGGGCGGTCGGCTTGAGTGAACCGAACCCTCGCGTCGGCTGCGTCGTCAGCACGCGCGACGGCGAGGTCATCGGCCGCGGCCACACCCAGCAGGCCGGCGGCCCGCACGCCGAGCTGATGGCGCTGCGCGACGCGGCGAGCCGCGGCGCGAGCGTCGCCGGCACGGCGCTGCATGTCACGCTCGAGCCGTGTTCGCACCACGGCCGCACGCCGCCTTGTTGCGACGCGCTGATCGCAGCCGGCATCGGGCGTGTGGTGTTCGCGATCGAAGACCCGAACCCGCTCGTCGCGGGCCAAGGCGCGGCGCGGCTGCGTGCGGCCGGCATCGAGGTCGTCGCCGGTCCGCTCGGCGACGAATCGCGCGAGCTCAACATCGGCTTCTTCTCGCGCATGCAGCGGCAGCGGCCGTGGGTGCGGCTCAAGGTGGCGGTGTCGCTCGACGGCCGCACTGCGCTCGCGAACGGCGCCAGCCAGTGGATCACCGGCCCGGCCGCACGCGCCGACGGCCATGCCTGGCGCAAGCGTGCCGGCGCGCTGCTGACCGGTGTCGGCACCGTGCTCGACGACGACCCGCGGCTCGATGTGCGGCTGGTCGAGACCGCGCACCAGCCGCTGCGTGTCATCGTCGATTCACGCCTGGACACACCGCCGTCGGCGCGCATCCTCGACGCGCCGGGGCAGGTGCTGGTTTATGCGGCGCAACCCGATCCGAGCCGGCGCAGCGCGCTCGAAGCGCGCGGCGCCGAGATCGCCGTCGCGGCCAACCCGAACGGCAAGGTCGACCTCGGCGCGATGCTCGCCGACCTGGCGCGCCGCGGCATCAACGAGCTGCATGTCGAAGCAGGTCACAAGCTCAACGGCTCCCTGGTTCGCGAAGGGCTGGTCGACGAGTACCTGGTCTACATCGCGCCCAAGCTGCTCGGCCAGGGCCGCGAGTTGGCCGCCTTCGGTCCGCTGGCACAGCTCGCCGACGCGCCGGTGCTGCGCTTCGTCAGCATGATCCCCATCGGTGACGACATCCGCATCGTCGCCCGACCGGCCGCGCAAGCAAGCGTCGAGCAGGCCCTTTGACACCTGCGCGACCTCGCCGGTCGCGCTGCCTGAGACAATCGGGCCCATGTTCACAGGCATCGTCAGCGGCATCGGCCGCATCAACGAGGCGCACCCGCTCGGCGCCGACGCGTCACACGGCAAGCGCCTGACCATCGAAACCCCGAGCGGCTACCTGGCCGATGTGCAGCTCGGCGACAGCATCGCGCTCAACGGCGCGTGCATGACCGCCACCTCGTTCGACGCCGCGGCGAACCGATTCACGATCGATATCTCGGCCGAAAGCCTGGACAAGACCGCCGGCCTCGGCGCGCCCGGCCCGGTCAACCTCGAGAAGGCGCTGCGCGCGCACGACCGCCTCGGCGGCCATATCGTGAGCGGCCATGTCGACGGCATCGGCCAGGTCAGCCATTTCGCGCCGGTCGGCGAGTCGTGGGAGCTGCGGGTCGTTGCGCCGAAGGCACTCGGAAAGTACTTCGCCTACAAGGGCTCGATCACGATCAACGGGGTGAGCCTGACCGTCAACCGCGTCACCGACCTCGCCGAGGGCTGCGAATTCAGCATCAACCTGATCCCGCACACGCTCGAGAACACGACGCTGGGAACGCTGAAATCGGGCAGTGCGGTCAACCTCGAAGTCGACATGATCGCGCGCTACGTCGAGCGCATGCTCACCGCCCCGGCGTCGCGGGCCTGACGACCCTCGCCACCTACAATTCGCAGCATGGCAATCTCCCCTGTCCCCGAGCTCATCGCCGAGCTGGCCGCCGGCCGCATGGTCATCCTGGTCGACGAGGAAGACCGTGAGAACGAAGGCGACCTGGTCCTCGCCGCCGACCACGTGTCGCCCGAGGCCATCAACTTCATGGCGCGCTTCGGCCGCGGCCTGATCTGCCTGACGCTCACCCGCGAGCGCTGCGAACGCCTGCAGCTGCCGCCGATGACCGCGCGCAACGGCACCGTGCACGGCACCGCGTTCACGGTGTCGATCGAAGCCGCCAGCGGCGTCACCACCGGCATCTCGGCGGCCGACCGGGCCCGCACGGTGCAGGCTGCCGTCGCACGCGACGCCAAGGCGCGCGACCTGGTCCAGCCGGGCCACATCTTTCCGCTGCAGGCGCAGGACGGCGGCGTGCTGATGCGCGCCGGGCACACCGAAGCCGGCTGCGACCTGTCGGGCATGGCGGGCCTCACCCCGGCCGCGGTCATCTGCGAGATCATGAAGGACGACGGCACGATGGCGCGCCTGCCGGACCTCGAGGTCTTCGCGAAGGAACACAAGCTGAAGATCGGCACCATCGCCGACCTGATCGAATACCGCAGCCGCAACGAAACGCTGGTCGAGCGCGTGAGCCGGCGCACGCTGGTGACGGCGCAAGGCGAGTTCGATTGCAGCGCCTTTCGCGACCGCACCGGCGGGCTGCACCTGGCATTGACGCGCGGCAGCTGGACGCCGGCCGACGAAGTGCTGGTGCGGGTGCACGAGCCGCTGTCGGTGATGGACCTGCTCGACGCCGGCCACTGCGGCCATTCGTGGCCGCTGCCCAAGGCGCTGGCCGCGCTGCAGCAAAGCGAACGCGGCGCGGCGCTGCTGCTCAACTGCGGCGAAGACGTGAGCGCACTGGTCGGCCTGTTCAAGCCGCACGACGAACGCGCCGAGCGCCAGCGCGGCCAGATGGACCTGCGCACCTACGGCATCGGCGCGCAGATCCTGCGCGAGCTCGGCATATCGAAGATGAAGCTGCTCGGCAGCCCGCGCCGCATGCCCAGCATGGCCGGCTACGGCCTCGAGGTCACCGGCTTCGTCGCTTCCAACCCCTGACCATTCTTTCCGAGACCACCGAATGCAAGATGCCGACAAGGGCGACAGCGAGACCATCGACGGCACCGACCTGCGCATCGGCATCGTGCAGGCACGCTTCAACGCCGCGCTGACCGACAAGCTCGCGGAGAGCTGCCTGGCCGAGCTGCAATCGCTGGGTGTCGCGCCCAAGCACATCCGCCACGTCAAGGTGCCGGGCGCGCTCGAGATTCCGCTGGCCCTGATGGCGATGGCCGAGAGCGACGACTTCGACGCGCTGGTCGCGCTCGGCTGCATCGTGCGCGGCGAGACCTACCACTTCGAGCTGGTCGCCAATGAAAGCGGCGCCGGCGTCACGCGCGTTTCGCTGGACCACCAGCTGCCGATCGCCAACGCCATCCTGACGGTCGAGAACGAAGCCCAGGCCTGGGCCCGCGCCGAAGAAAAGGGCCGCGACGCGGCACGGGTCGCGGTGGAAATGGCCAACCTGATGGAAGATCTCACGTGACCGAAGCCGCGAAGAAGAAGCCCGGCGGCGCTGGCGCAGGCGCCAGGCGCCCGGCGCAGAAGTCGACCCGTCGCCGATCGCGCGAGCTCGCGCTGCAAGGCCTTTACGAATGGCTGCTGTCGGGCGCCGAGGTGGCCATCATCGATGCCCACATGCGCGAGCAGGAAGGCTTCGACAAGTGCGACAGCGCGCACTTCGACGCCTTGCTGCACGGTTGCATCGCTGAAGCCTCGGCGATCGACGCGGTGCTCGCCAAACATGTCGACCGCAAGACCACCGAGCTGTCCCCGATCGAACACGGCGCGCTGATGATCGGGGCGTACGAGCTGGCGCATTGCATAGCCATTCCGTACAAGGTCGCGATCAACGAGGCGGTCGAGCTCGCGAAGAGCTTCGGCGGTACCGATGGGCACAAGTACGTCAACGGCGTGCTCGACAAGGCGGCGGTGGAGTTGCGCCCGGTCGAGGTCGAGGCGATGCGCGCGGGAAGGCGATGAAGAAGCGGGCTCGACCCGGCAGAGGGTCACCCCGACGAAAGTCGGGGTCCACTGCGGGCAGATGAGCGCTCTCGAAGAGTGGATCCCGGCTTTCGCCGGGATGACGCGTGCATGGTGGAGGGTTGTCGAATGAAACTCGCTGACCGGCTGCAATTCATCGAGCCCTTCTACGTGATGGAGTGCGCCAAGGCGGCGGTCGAGATCGCGCGCAGCCCGGCCTGCGCCAACTCACCGATGATCTTCCTGAACATCGGCGAGCCCGACTTCACCGCCCCGCCGCTGGTGCAAGACGCGGCCGAGCGTGCGATGCGCGCCGGCCGCACCCAGTACACCGACGCGACCGGCCTCACCGCGCTGCGCGAGCGCATCAGCCGGTGGTACGCGACACGTTTCGACCTGGCGATCGACCCATCGCGAATCGTCGTCACCGCGGGCGCCTCGGCCGCGCTGCAGCTCGCTTGCCTCGCGCTCATCGACCGCGACGACGAGGTGCTGCTGCCGGACCCGAGCTACCCCTGCAACCGCCACGTCGTTTCCGCCGCCGAGGGCCGACCGGTGCTGCTGCCGGCCTCGGCCGCAGAGCGCTTTCAGCTGAGCGCCGCCGGCGTCGAAGCGGTCTGGTCCGAACGCACCCGCGGCGTGCTGCTGGCGTCGCCTTCGAACCCGACCGGCACCTCGATCGACCCCGACGAGATGGGCCGCATCGTCGGCGCGGTGCGCGCGCGTGGCGGCTTCACGCTGGTCGACGAGATCTACCTCGGCTTGAGCTTCGACGAGCGCTACGGCCACAGCGCGTTGATGCACGGCGACGACGTGATCTCGATCAACAGCTTCAGCAAGTACTTCAGCATGACCGGTTGGCGGCTCGGCTGGCTGGTGCTGCCGCCCTCGCTCGTCGGCGCGGTCGAGAAGCTGGCGCAGAACCTGTACATCTGCCCGTCGACGATCGCCCAGCATGCGGCGCTCGCGTGTTTCGAGCCCGACTCGCTGGCCGAATACGAACGCCGCCGCAGCGAGTTCCGCGCGCGGCGCGACTTCGTCGTGCCGGCCCTGAACCGGCTCGGCCTCACGGTGCCGGTGATGCCCGACGGTGCCTTCTACGCCTGGGCCGACTGCTCGGCCCACGCCGCGAGCAGCTGGGACTTCGCGTTCGACCTGATGCGCCGCGCCCATGTCGCGCTGACACCGGGCCGCGACTTCGGTCACCACGGCACCGAGCGCTTTCTGCGCCTCTCGTTCGCGAGCTCGATGGCGCACTTGCAGCAGGCCATGCAACGTCTGCAGGCGGCGTTGTCGTAGCGGCGCCAAATATTCACCCCTTGGCTGCGGGGGATTCGTGAGAAGGTGTTACGAACGCGGTGAAGGTCACGCTTTTCGCGGCGCCAGGCCCACACACGTCGTCTAAGCTGCCGGGGTGACCATTTCGAGCCCGCCTCCGTCCCAGCCGCCGCCCGACAGCGAGCCGGCACCGATTCCAAGCCAGCCTGACGTGGCGCTGTGGGGCGACTCGGACGTCGGCGTTCCGATCACGCCGCGCGCCAGCTTCGCCAAGCGCAACCCCGACGACGACAAGCCGGCCGACCCGATGGCCACCATCGGCCACATCGGCCGCTACGCACTCAAGTACCGCATCGGCGAAGGCGGCCTGGGCACCGTCTACGCGGCGCACGACCCGCTGCTGTCGCGCCTGATCGCGATCAAGACGCTGAACCTCGAGATCTCGGCCGAACATCGGCCGGCGTTCAACGCGCTGTTCCTCAACGAAGCGCGTGCCGCGGCGGGGCTGTCGCACCCCAACATCGTCACGGTGTTCGACGCCGGCGTCAGCGACAACAACGCCTACATCGCGATGGAGCTGCTGAAGGGCCGCGACCTGCGCCAGCTGCGCCAGGAAGGCTGGCGGCCGACGCCGACGCAGGCCGCGCTGGTGGTGCGCCGGGTGGCCGACGCTCTCGCCTATGCACACAGCAAGGGCGTGGTCCACCGCGACATCAAGCCGGCCAACATCTTCATGGTCGGGCGCACCCAGCCGCGGGTGCTCGACTTCGGCATCGCGCGCGTGGCCCACCAGCACGACAGCCACACCGACGACGACATCGCCGGCGGCTCGCCGTACTACATGTCGCCCGAGCAGGTGCGCCAGCAACCGGCGGATCGGCGCTCCGACGTGTTCTCGCTCGGCGTCGTGCTGTACGAGATGCTGACCGACACCAAACCGTTCCAGGGCAACTCGCTGGCCGAGATCACCAGCGCGGTGCTCGATCACACGCCGCCGCCGGCGAACACGCTCAACGTCAAGGTCCACAAAGGGCTGGCCGAGATCGCGACGCGGGCGATGGAAAAGGACGCCGAACAGCGCTTCCGCTCGGCGCGTGCCCTGTCGCGCGAGCTGCGCCACTGGATCGAAGAACACGGCCAGGTGAATGAAGGCGAAACCGGCACGCCGGGGCGCGGCCGGGCCTGGCTCGCGGCCGCTGCGGTCGCCGGCTTGCTGGTGGCAGGCGGCGCCTGGTGGAGCATGTCGCACAAGGCGGCAGCACCGGTGGTCGTCGCGGCACCCGCGGTCGTGGCGCCGCCGGTGGTGGCGCCGCCAGTTGCGGCGTCGGCCGTGCCGGTTGCCGTAGCGAGCACCGCGGTCGAGCCGACACCGGCCGCGTCGGCAGCCATCGAAACCCCGTTGGCCCCGGAGCTTGCGCCGGCGGCGACGCGCGGCACCTCACCCACGGCGGCGGCACCGGCCAAGGATGCCAAGGCCGCCAAGGAAAGCACCAAGGAACGGCGCGCCCGCGAAGCCCGCGAGCGCGAGGCCAAGACCGCCGCTGCGCCGCTGCCCACCGGCACCGTGCGTCTCGCGGTCAGCCCCTGGGGCCAGGTCGAGGTCGACGGCAAGGCGATGGGCAGCGCGCCGCCGCTCAATGAACTGAGCCTGCCCGAAGGCAAGCACCAGATCGTCATCCGCAACGAGGACTTTCCGCCTTACAGTGCGAGCGTCAATGTCGCGCCGGGTCAGCCGGTCACGCTCAAGTACAAGTTCGGATCATGAGACTGTCCCTGCTTCTTGCAATCGTCGCCGCCACCCTGTTGATCACCGCCTGCGCCGAGGCGCCGCGTGCGCCTTCCGGCTTGATGGACGTGGCCGAGCGGCCGGCCGAAAAGGCCTTGCTCGCCGGCATTCGCGCCTATGAGGACGCGCAGTACCCCGAGGCCGAGAAGCAGTTCGGCGCGGCGCTGCAAGCGGGCCTCGCTTCGCCGAAGGACCGCGCCGCGGCGAACAAGCACCTCGCGTTCATCTACTGCACCAGCAACCGCACCAGCGAATGCGAAGCGGCGTTCCGCGCCGCCAGGCAAGCCGACCCGGCTTTCGCGCTGAACAAGTCGGAAGCCGGCCACCCGCTGTGGGGGCCGGTCTACAAGCGCCTCGGGCCCTGATTCGGGCCGGTTTCCAAGGTCCCGGATAATCGCCGGGCCCATGAATCCACAAGACTTCCGTTTCACCACCCGCGTCTACTGGGAAGACACCGACGCCGGCGGGGTGGTGTTCTTCGCCAACTACCTGAAGTTCTTCGAACGTGCGCGCACCGAATGGCTGCGCTCGCTGGGCTTCAGCCAGGAACGCTTGCGAACCGATACCGGCACGGTGTTCGTCGTCGCCGATACTGCGGTGCGTTATCTTCGCCCGGCGCGGCTCGACGACGAGCTCGCGCTGACGGTGCACGTCACCGAAGCCGGCCGCGCGTCGCTGACGCTCGCGCAGCAAGCCTGGCGCGGCGACGAGCTGCTGGCCGAAAGCAGCATCCGCATCGGCTGCGTCGACGCCGGAACCTTCAGGCCACGCCGCATTCCCAACGAGATCCTTCACCCTACCCCATGAACCAGGACTTCTCCATCGTCACCCTCGTGCTGCAGGCGAGCTTCGTCGTACAGCTGGTCATGGCGGGGCTGATGCTGACCTCGCTGGTCAGCTGGACCGTGATCTTCGGCAAGCTGTTCGGGCTGCGCCGGGTGCGCGCCGCGAACGACGAGTTCGAGCGCGAGTTCTGGGCCGGCAAGAACCTGAACGACCTCTACGCCGACGCCGTCAAGCGGGCCGGCCACAGTGCGCCGATGGAACGCATCTTCGCCTCGGGCATGCGCGAGTTTCTGAAGCTGCGCGAGCGCAAGGTCGGCGACGCCGGCTCGCTGCTCGACGGTTCGCGGCGCGCGATGCGGGCGAGCTTTCACCGCGAAATGGACACGATCGAATCGAATCTGTCGTTCCTCGCGTCGGTCGGATCGGTCTCGCCCTACGTCGGGCTGTTCGGCACGGTGTGGGGGATCATGCATGCGTTCATCGGCCTGTCGAACCTGCAGCAGGTGACGCTCGCGACCGTCGCGCCGGGCATCGCCGAAGCGCTGGTGGCCACTGCGATCGGCCTGTTCGCCGCGATCCCTGCGGTCATTGCCTACAACCGCTTCGCGCGCGACATCGACCGCATCGCGATCCAGCTCGAGAGCTACATCGAAGAGTTCTCCAACATCCTGCACCGCAACGCCGGCCAGGCGGCCGCGCCCGCGGCGCCGGCGACGCGCTGAACCATGCCTTCAGTCAGCCACCGCAGCGGCGGACGCCGCCGCACCATCAGCGAGATCAACATGGTGCCGTTCATCGACGTGATGCTGGTGCTGTTGATCATCTTCATGGTCACGGCACCGCTGATCACCACCGGCGTCGTCGACCTGCCGAGCGTCGGCAAGAGCCGCCAGCGACCCGACCACGTGGTCGAGCTGATCGTTGGCAGCGACGAGTCGGTGCGGCTGCGCGTGGACGGCAAGGAGCCGCAAGGCGTGCCGCTGAAGTCGGTCGCGGCAAAGGTGCGCGAGGCGCAAGAGGGCAACCCGCAGACGCCGGTCGTCATCTCGGCCGATCGCGCGGTGAAGTACGAGGCGGTCGTGAAGGTGATGGACACGCTGCAGAAGGCGGGGGTGCAGCGGGTGGGACTATCGGTGAAGTCGGGTGGCTGAATGAGCACACTCGCCATGCAACGCGATGCGTTCATGCCGCGTTCGTACGGCGGCAACGGGCCGGGCTTTGCGTATTCGTTCCTGGTCCACCTCGGCCTGGTCGCGGCGCTGGCGTTCGGCGTGAGCTGGCACGCGAGCCCGCCCGAAGGGGTCGAAGCCGAGCTGTGGGCCGCGGTGCCGCAAATCGCGGCGCCGCGCGCGGTCGAGCCGGTGGAGGTGCCGCCACCACCGCAGCCGGTGGCGCCGCCGCCGGTCGCGCGGCCCGAGCCGGTGCCCGACGCGAAGATCGCCACCGAACGAATCAAGCGCGAGGAACAGACGCGCAAGCAGAAGGAGCTCGAAGAAAAGCGTGCCGAGAAGCTTGCCGCGGACAAGAAACAGGCGGCCGAAGACGAGCGCAAGAAGAAGCTCGAGGAGACCCGTTTGGCTGCCCTGCACGCAGCGCAGGTCAAGCGCATCCTCGACCAGGCGGGCGCCACCGGCGAGCCGACGTCGACCGGGCGGGCGGCGCAGACGTCCGGGCCGTCTGCCACCTATGCGGGCCGCATCCGTGCGCGCATCAAGCCCAACATCGTCTACTCCGATGCGGGTGGCGGCAACCCGCTGACCACCGTGCGTGTCACGCTGGCACCCGACGGCACGATCGTGGCCAAGGACATCGTCAAGCGCAGCGGCGTGCCGGCCTGGGACGAAGCGGTGATGCGCGCGATCGAGAAGACGGAGATGCTGCCGCGCGACATCGACGGGCGGGTGCCGCCGCCGTTCGAGATTGATTTCCGGCCGCGGGATTGAGAGATTGAGGAGATATTGCCCACAACCGCGTCATCCCGGCGCGGGCGCAGCCCGGCCTGTCCTGAGCCTGTCGAAGGGCCGGGATGACAGGAGGGTGATGGGCGATCTACCCGGAACTCAGCCGCGAAACCCCTCGACAAACCGCCGATCGATGAAGTCCTTCCACCACCAGACCCAGCGCCCCTGCGCCGACCAGTCGCCGTACGACGCGATCGCGCGCCGGCCGCCGCAAGCCAGCAGGTTCAGCGCCCGCGGCTGCGGCTGATACGCCTGCAGCTCGCCGCCGCCGATGAAGCGCCGCAGATTCAGCGCCAACGGCGGCCCGGCGCGCACCGCGAAGACGCCGCTCTTGGGCCGTGGCGCATCGGTGCGGCTTGCAACGTCGCCGGCGGCGAACACCTGCGCATGCGAGCTGCTTTGCAAGGTGGCGCCGGTCGCGACGAAGCCCTTCTCGTCGAGCGCCAGGCCGCTGCCCGCGAGCCAGCCCGGCGCGCCGGTGCCGATGGCCATCAGCGGCGCGTCGCAAACCAGCCGCGCGCCGCTGGCAAGTCGCACGTGGCTCGCGCCGATCTCGTTGCAGCTGTCTTCGAGCACGGTGATGCCAAGCTTCTTCATGCTGCGCACGGCGCGCTCGCGCACCGCGGCCGAGTGGTCGGGCAGCGGCGGCGTGCCACCGGTCACCAGGCTGACCCGCGCGCGTTCGCTCAGCCGGTACTGCAGCGACATCGCCAGCTCGACGCCGGCCGCCCCGCCGCCGATCACGACCACGCTCAACGAGCGCGTCTGCGCGAGCTCGAACAAGGACGCGGCGAGCTGCGTGAAATGCTCCATCGGCCGCACGAACAGCGCGTGTTCGCGTGCGCCGGGGATCGCATCGCGGTCCATCACCGGGCCGGTGTCGAGGCTCAGCACGTCGTAGTGCAAGCTCTCGCCGTTGGCCAGCGAAACGGTTCGCGCGCCGGCGTCGAGCGCCGTCGCCCAGCTGCTGACAAACGTGGCCTTGGCCGACGCTGCAAGCCTGGCCAGCGGGATCAGGCAATCGTCGAGCTCATAGTGCCCGGCGACCCAGCCCGGCACCATGCCCGAATAGACGAACTGCGCGAACGGCGAGACCAGCGTCACGCGGCAGGCCGCCACGGGCAGCGCCGCAAAGTCCTTCAGCACCTGGAGGTGGGCGTGTCCGCCGCCCAGCAGAACCAGGTGCTTCAAGGCGCCAGAACCACGTCGGCCGCATGCGCGAGGCTATGGCCGTGCGTGTTGTCGGCGTCGGCGCCGATCGCGATGCCGATCAGCGGCGGGATTTCCTTCGCCTCGTTGCCGAATAGCTTCATGAAGTCGGCCGTGATGTCGCGCCGTTCCGCGGTCCAGCGGTGCAGGTGTTCAGCGCCGCTGCGCAGCACGATGTAGCGCAGGCGCCGGGTGTACGGGCTGTCGAGATGGGTGCCCACGGCCACATGCGCGTCCCACACGTAGCAGACCGTGGCGGCCGGCACCGCGTCTTCGGTGCGCGAACGCAGGAAGCGCAGCGCCTGGCGGTCGACGAAGGGCACGAGCTCGAGCGGCACATCCCACATCACGCAAACCTTGATCGCGATGTCTTCGCCGGCGCGGGTCGTCAGGTCGGACGCGTCGTTGAGGTCGTCGACCCGCCATTGCCAAGCCAGGTGGCCGCTCGGGTGCTCGATGCGCAGCGGATGGATCAGGTTGCCGTAGGACGAGTCGGCCTCGACCTTCAAGGCCTTGTGGCCGTCGAGCTCGGTCACCGAGAAGCGCGTGAAGGGCTTGCTCTGGTTCGGCAGACCGACCACGCGCCACGGCGCCGCCGGCGCGCTGCCGCTGCCTGCGAAGGGGCGCAGGACGGTGCCGGCCTCGGCGTCGGCCGCGTGGACCGGCGCGCAAGCCGCGGACGCCGTCAGGAGCACCGCAAGAAGGTGTCGCATGTCAATGTCCCACCGCGTTCAATGACCAATCGTAGTCGAGGTAGCGCAAGGGCAAGGCGCCGGCGCGCAGCCTGGCCTGGTCGACGGCGTTGTCGCCGAGCTGTGCGGCGTACTTCGCAAACACGTCTTCCACCTTGTTGAAACCCTTGTGGCCTTGCTCGAAGTCCTGCCTGAACCACTTGAAGATGCTGCTGACTTCGAGCCTGCCGTCGCGCAAGCGGTTCCGCGTCCGGTCGGACATGAAGCGCAGCATGCCGTCGTCGAGCTGCGCGTCGAGCCTGGATGGCGTGAAGGCTTCGCTGCGCAGCGCAGGGCAGCCGATGGACGCGCAGTTCAGCGCCGTGTGCACCCGCGGGTCGGCATAGTGGGGGCGCAGCTGCTCATGTTCGATCCAGTCCAGGTGATGCGCTTCGTCGAGCAGCTTGAAGAACGGTTTCTTCCAGGGCGACTGAAGGAAGGAGCCGATGTCCTTGATCGACTTCAGATCGGGCCAGCGGGTGAGCACCAGCTCGACCGTAAAGGCGTTGTAGGCGTTGATCAGGAACGCCATCTGTTGCGGCTTGCTCCAGGCATCGAACTCGGTGCGTGTCACGCTCGACATCGTGTCGAGCACCTTCTTCAGCTCGGGGTGGTCGGCCTTGAAGCCGGCGTAGTCGACTCGGCTTTGTTTGTTGTCGGGCAGCCAATGCACGTGTTTCTTCAGCAGGCCGTCCCATGCCGCATACGCGGGATCGAACTGGGCGTGGGCGCTGCCTGAGAGCAGCGCGAAACACAGCGCCACCGTCATCCCGGCGAACGCCGGGATCCACTGTCTCAAAGCGCGCAGGGATTCGGCGAGCGTGGACCCCCCGGGAGTGGATACCGGCGTTCGCCGGTATGACGGCCTCGTCCGGCATGACAGCTTCGCCATCGCATCACCCGCGCTGCCAGGCATGGAACCTCGCCACCCAGGCCAGCAGCCTCATCGGCTGGTGGTTGCGCTTCCATTCGCCGGCCGCGTACTTGTTGGCTTCGGAAAGCGTCGGGTAGGTGTGGATGGTGCCGAGGATCTTGTTCAAGCCGAGCCCGTGTTTCATCGCCAGCACGTACTCTGCCAGCAGATCGCCGGCGTGTTCGCCGACGATGGTGACGCCGAGTATCTTGTCCTTGGCCGGAACGGTCAGCACCTTGACGAAGCCCTGCGCGGCGCTGTCGGCGATCGCGCGGTCGAGCTCGGCGATGTCGTAGCGCGTCACTTCGTAGGCGACCTTCTGCTCCTTCGCGTCCTGCTCGTTGAGGCCGACCCGCGCCACTTCGGGGGCGATGAAGGTGGCCCAGGGGATCACCGAATAGTCGGCCTTGAACTTCTTGAAGCGGCCGAACAGCCCGTTGACCGCCGCGTACCAGGCCTGGTGCGAGGCGGTGTGGGTGAACTGGTAGGGCCCCGCGACATCGCCGCAGGCGAGGATGTTGGGGTAGATCGTTTCGAGGAACTCGTTGGTCTCTATCGTCTTGCCGACCGGGATGCCCAGTTCCTCGAGGCCGAAGCCCTTGAGCCGCGCACTGCGGCCGACCGCACACAGCAACTGGTCGAACTCGATGCGCTTTTCGGCGCCGCCCGACTCGGCGACGATGAACTTGCTCGCGCCGTCCTTCTCGCAGCGCAGCGCCTTGTGGCCGGTCAGCACCTGAACGCCGTCCTGCGCCAGCGCTTGGCGGGCAAGCACCGACACTTCGTCGTCCTCCTTCAGCAACAGGCGCGGTGCCATCTCGAGCTGCGTGACCTGCGAGCCGAGCCGCGCGAAGGCCTGTGCCAACTCGCAGCCTATCGGCCCGCCGCCCAGCACCACCAGGCGCGGCGGCAGCTCGCGCAGGCCCCACAAGGTGTCGCTGGTCAGGCAGCCGATGTCGGCGAGGCCCGGCAGCGGCGGAACGAAGGGCTCAGCGCCGGTGGCGACGACGATGCAGCGTGTCGTCAGCGTCTGTATGCGGCCCTCGCCGAGATCGACTTCGACCGCCCACGGGCTGACGATCTTGGCGCGGCCCAGCAGCACCTCGACGCCGAGGCCCGTGTAGCGCTCGACCGAGTCGTGCGGCTCGACCTCGCGCACCACGCGCGCGACCCGTTCCATCACGTCGGCGAAGCTGAGCGTCGCGTCGGCCTTTGTGATGCCGTAGGTCGCGGCATGTTTGATCTGGCTCACGAGCGTCGCGGTCTTGATCAACGCCTTGCTCGGCACACAGCCGTAGTTCAGGCAGTCGCCGCCCATCTTGTGCGACTCGATGAGCGTCACCTTCGCCTTCACGGCCGCCGCGATGTAGCTGCTGACCAGCCCGGCCGCCCCCGCGCCGATGACGACCATGTTGCGGTCGAAGCGGCGCGGCTTGACGCTCGCCCACTTGGCGTACACCTTGCGCGCCTTGAAGCCGTCGATGACCTTCTTCGCGACCAGCGGGAACACGCCGAGCAGCACGAACGAGCCGAGCAGCGCCGGCGACAGGATGTCGCCTGCCGTGTGAACCTTCGCGAGCTGGGTGCCTGCGTTGACGTAGACGATGGTGCCGGCCAGCATGCCGAGCTGGCTGACGAGGTAATAGCTGACGAGCTTCATTCGCGTCAGCCCCATCAGCAGGTTGATGACGACGAAGGGCACGTAGGGCACCAGGCGAAGGGTGAAGAGGTAGAACGCGCCGTCCTTCGCGATGCCCTTGTCGACTTCGGCCAGGCGCGAGCCGAACTTCGCTTGCGCCCAGTCGCGCAGCACGTAGCGCGCCGACAGGAACGCAAGCGTCGCGCCGACGCTCGATGCGAAAGACACGATGACGCTGCCCACCAGCAGGCCGAAGATGGCGCCGGCAGCCAGCGTCAGCGGCACGGCGCCCGGCAGCGACAGCGCGGTCACCGCGACGTAGACCGCGAAGAACACGGCGATCACCGCGAGCGGCCGCTCGGCGTACAGGGCGGTGAACTCGGCCTGGCTGTGCTTGACGTAGTCGAGGCTCAGGAAGCGGCCGAGGTCGAACCCGAAGTACAGCCCCACCAGCGCGGCCAAGGCGGCGATCAGCAGCAGTTTCTTGGGCGTCATCGGCCTCCCTCATCCGAAAATGCTCGCCACCCGGCCAGCAGCCTGGCGACGATGGTGAGCGCACACAAGGCCGCGAAGATCCAGGCGAAGAGCGCGAAGCGGTCCGGCCACAGGCACATCAAGACGAAGCACAACAAGGTCTCGGTGCCCTCGGTCAGGCCGCCCAGATAGTAGATGCCTTTGTGCGGATGGATCACGCTCTTCAGGCCACGCTGCGCGGCCAGCGCGGCAAACGCGAGAAAGGTGGTCGCGGTGCCGATGAACGCGGCCAGCAAGCTCGCGGCAGCGAGTGCGTTGGCCGCCGGGTCGGCCCAGGCGAAGGCGAGCGGCACGCTGGCATAGAACAGGAAGTCGAGCGTGATGTCGAGAAAGCCGCCGCGGTCGGTGGGTGCGTCGAGGCGCGCGAGTGTGCCGTCGAGACCGTCGCAGGCCCGGCCGGCGAGCATCAGGGCGAGGCCGATGCCGAACTGGCGCCAGCCGATCGCCACGGCCGCGCCGACGCCGAGCGCGAAGCCGAGCAGCGTGACCTGGTCGGCCCGCACACCGGCGCGTTGCAGTACGCGGGCGGCGGCAGCGAGCGCCGGGCGCAGCAGGCTGAGAGCGGCGCGATCCAACATCTGCGGCGCGAAACCGCAGAGCGCTAGCTCTCAGCCCTGGGTCGGCGTAACGCTGCCGGGGTAGCGCGCGGCGTCGCTCGCAGCGCCGAACAGGTGGCTGCGCAGCCACGGCGAGGCGAAGCGGTCGACCGACCACTTGCCGGGGCCCCACAGCAGCAGCGCGGCAAGCAGGCTGCCCCAGAACATGTGCTGCTGGAAGGCCGCAGGCGCCACGTCCATCAGGCTGACGACTGCGACGCCGTTCAGCACGAACAGGCCGGCAGCGGCGAAGCGCCCACCCAGGCCGATGACCAGCAGCACCGGCAGCGCAAGCTCGGCCGCGGTGCCCATGTAGGCGGCGATGGTGGCATTGAGCAAAGGCACGTGGTACTCGTCCATGAACAGCGCGAGCGTGGTGTCCCAGTCCTGGATCTTGGTCAGGCCGGAGCGGAAGAACACCGCTGCGACATACCAGCGCGCCACCAGCTGGGCGGCCGGCTGCAGCGCGTTGAGGCCGCGGATGCCGTGTTCGGACAGGCGCCAGAGCTTGGCGAGCAGGGAGGTGGCGGGATTGTTCATGGTGGTGTCTCCGAAGGATGATCGTCAGTCGACGAGAACCCGAATTCCTTTCACCCAAGCCGCTTGAATCGCGGTCGTGAGCCATGCGCTGAAGTCGAACTGCTCGCCGGCTGCGGCCAGCGCGCCGGCCAGGTCGTCGCCGGCGAGCAGGCGGCGGGTCCATGCCGCGCTGCCCGCATCGATGGCGATGGCCGTCGCGCGCCAGCCCTGGCGCGCGACCAGCGCTGCCTCGCCGCGTTGTTCGGAGATGGCGTCGCGCGCGGCAGCGAAAGCGGCGTCGTCGCCGCCCCGATGGGCATCGAGAATCATCACGATCGGCCATGCCGATTCGACCAGCGCGACGCCCGGCGCCAACTGCATCGCGAGGCGTGCCGAGTCGGTGTCGCCCAGGCGCGCGATCGAGTCTGCGTCGAGCGTGTTGTCGGCCGCACGTTCGCAGCGGTGCAGCGCCCAATCGAGCCGCGCGCAGTCGCCGATGTAGGGCCCATCGGCGAACTGCGGGTGTGCGGCCAGCCAGGCGGCGAAGGTATCGCCCCACTCGCCCAGGTCGCCCCGCAGCGGCGGCGCGGCGCGCCAGAACTCGCGCGCCAGGTGTTCGAAGTCTGCCTCGCCGACGAGCGCCTGCACCGTCGGGAAGGCGGTGGCCAGCGCACGCGTCGCCGACGCATCGGCATTCGCGCGATAGGCCTGCAGGCCGCGCAGCGCCCGCGAGCCGCTTTCGCGCAGCGCGAGTGCGGCGGTGTCGGCGCGCGGCGCCAGCAATTGGGCCATCAGCCGCTGCTGGCGTTCGGCCTCGATGTTCATACGCCGAGCGCAGCGCCTGCGCGTGTCGCGGCGGCAGCGCGCAGCAGCCGTGTCGCGTGATCCGCCTCGCCGGTCAGCACCGCGAGCGCAGGCACTTCGGTGTCCCATTCGACCAGCGTCGGCAGGGTGCCGAAGCGGCGCAGCGCGTGTTCGTAGACCGTCCAGACGTCGGGCCGCACACGGCTGCCGTGGTCGTCGATGACGATCTGGTCGGTTTCGCAGTAGCCGGCCAGGTGGATCTCGCTGACGATGCCTTGGGGCAGCGCATCGACGAAGGCCTTGCAGTGCGCGATCGGGTCGGGCGCGCCGAGGTTCAAGGCATTGACCATGATGTTGTTGACGTCGAGCAGCATGGCGCAGCCGCTGCGTTCGCACAGCGCGGCGAAATACGCCGGCTCGCTGATCGAGTCATCGGGGAAGGACAGGTAGGCCGACAGGTTCTCGACCAGGATGCGGCGCTTCAATCGATCCTGCACCTGCATCACGTTGGCGCACAGGATATCGAGCGAGGCCTTCGTGAAGGCGAGCGGCAGCAGGTCGTTGGCGTGCAGCACGGCGCCGGCGGCGGCACGCGGCGCGCGGGCAAACGAGGCATGGTCGGAAACGCGCACCGGCTCGATTCGCCGCACCAGCCGAGCGAGCCGGTCCAGGTGCCAGGCGTCGACGCCGGCCGCCGAGCCGAGGCCGAGGCCGACGCCGTGCAGGCTCACGTCGTAGCGTTCGCGCGCCTCGGTCAGCACCGCGAGTGCGGCGCCGCCGTCGGCGAAAAAATTCTCGGAGTGGACTTCGACAAAACCGAGCGGCGGCGAGGCCTGGATGACCTCGGCATAGTGGGGTTGGCGCAGGCCGATGCCGGCTCGCAACCCGTCATCAACCGAAGCGGATGGACCCGCTTGCCGCACGGTCGGTCCCGGCGGGCTTACTTCTTGGCGGCTTCCTTGGCTTCTTCGGCGCTCTTGCCGCCGAGCTTGGCGCAGGTGCCCTTGGCCACGTACTTCCATTCCTCGGCGCCCATCTCGGCCTTGGATTGGCCGGCGCACGAGTGGGTGCCCGACAGGTTCGCGCAATCGTTCTGGCCGGCCTTGGCGATGCCGTAGCACTTTTCCTTGCCGGCGTTGTCGGCGGCTTGAGCGCCCGACAGCAGGCCGAGGGCCAGCACGGAGGCGAGGGCGGACGATGCGATGAAACGTTGGTTCATTTGGCTTGGCTCCAGTAACGGGTCGATGAAAGTCGAAGTGGTCGGCGCAAAGCCGAAAGAAGTTGTGCGCTTCAGTCGCCTGACGCCCCCACTTCCTTACACTCCGTGGGCGAATAACACTCTGCCAAAACGGATGAGCGATTTTGCACGACAAATAGAACACCTGCGCCCTCAGCTGATGAGATTCGCGCGGGCTCAATTGCGCAACGACGCGTGGGCTGAAGACGCGGTGTCCGAGACGATCTTGGCCGCGCTGGAACGCCCGCAATCGTTCGCCGGCGGCTCGCAGCTGAAGACCTGGCTGGTGGGCATCCTGAAGCACAAGCTGATCGATCAGTTACGCCGCCATACACGCGAGATCGCGTCGAGTCCCGCCGACGACTCGGGCCTCGAGGACCTGGTGTTCGTCCCCGACGGCCACTTCCGCGACCGCGAGCAGGACTGGGGAAATCCCGAATCGGCACTGGGCGAGCGCCAGTTCTTCGTCGTGCTGCAGGCCTGCGTCGAGAACCTGCCGCCGAATCAGGCGCGGGTTTTCATGATGCGCGAGTGGCTGGAGCTCGACGCCAAGGAAATCTGCAAGGAAATGGAGCTCACCGCGACGAACCTGTGGGTCCTGTTGCACCGCGCTCGGCTTCGGCTGCGCGAATGCCTGCAGGCCAAGTGGTTCTCGAGCCCGCGGGCTTGAACGGAAAGGCAGTCGGCAAATCCGATGGGCATCGTCAAGAAAATCTTCAAGCGCAGCTGCCGCCAGGTCTCGCGCCTCATCTCGGACCGCGAGGAGCGGCCGCTGGGCTGGTTCGACCGGACGGTGCTGCGGCTGCACCTGAACGTCTGCGACACCTGTGTGCGCTACGAAAAGCAGGTCAAGTTCATGAGCCGGGCGATGGGGCGGTGGAAGCAGTACGCGGACGAGGAGCTTTGATGGGGGCTTCGCGTTCCCCTGCCCCAGCGTCGTCATCCCGACGAAAGTCGGGATCCACTCTGAGAGCTTGCTCGGTGGCTGTTCGCTGCTCGCCATAGCCCGCGGGTCTCGGCCCGCATGCCGAGTAACTTTGGTGTCCGCATAACTTCGCTGCGCGAAGTGAGCGGACCCCCGCTTCGCGAGCTTCTGCTGGCCCCAGAAGAAAGTCACCAAAGAAGAGGGCCTCAATACCGATTTGGTTGTCGCGCTTAGGGTGGAAATTCAGCCTGGATTCGGGAACGGAGCCCGGGAACACCGAGGTGATCGGTACAGCCCGAAAGCACGCAAGCAGAACCAGTGGCACTTGGTTCACAGCGCTCACGCGGTCAGCTCCCAGACCAAGCGTAATTTCCACCTTAAGCGCGACAACCAAATCACGGGCTCTTTTCCTTTAGTGACTTTTCTTTTGAGCCAGCAAAAGAAAAGTTACCCGGCAGGCGGGCCGGAACCCGCGGGCTGCACCGAGCACCAAACAACCATCGAGCAAGCGCGCGACAGTGGATCCCGACTTCCGTCGGGATGACGGAAAAACGCCGGGGCGCGAACCCCGGCGTTGGCTTGCAGCTGACGCGATCAGCGCCAATCAGCCGACTGCAGCAGCGGGTCGTTCGGCAGGCTGAACTGCGACGACACCTTGCGTCCGATGGTGCCCGGCGACGCGAGCGCCGCGGACCCGCAGCTGCCGGTCGCCGTCTTCAGGATCGACCACAGCATCGCCCCATCGCGCGGGTTGCGGTTCGCGCTCGCGCTGGCCTTCACACCCGCCGTGTAGCGCGCCACCGAGTACGGCGCGTTGAGGTTCGCGCCGTACTGGTCTTGCAGGATGCGCGAGCCATCGCATTGCGCGTCGGCGTCTTCGACCACCAGGTTCGCGCCGGTCCAGCCCTCGGGCGAGCTCTCCAGGCCGATCGACACGATGGTGCGTGACGCGAACAGCCCGCGGTACTGGCTCCAGCCGGTGATGCCGTCGTAGTGCTCGTAGCGCGCGTCGTACGACATCACGTTGACCATGTCGAGCCCCGCCGCCACCGCCGGATAGCGCGACACCAGCAGGCGCTCGCGCCCGGCACTGCCGCCCCAGTACGACAGCTTGCCGGCACAGGCCGCATCGCCGCTCGTCGCCGACGTGCAGTCGGCACCGGTCGACCAGGCGGCCGCGGTCAGCACCCGGCCGCTGCCGGCCAGGTCGACGGCACGGCGCAAGGCCTTGGTCGCGTTGGCATAGCGGTCGACGTCGGCATCGGCTTCGTAGTCGACATCGAGCCCGTCGATGCCCATGTCGCGCAGGAACTGGGCCAAGGCGTTGATGATGACGCCCTGCCCGGCCTGGCCCTCGGCCGCGAGCGCCGTCCAGTTGCCGTAGTTCACGCCGCCCACCGCGAGGATGACCTTGATGTTGCGCTTGTGCAGCACGTCGATCGAGGCCTTGATGTCACGCGGCGTCGCGTTGAACGAGATGCCGGTGCCCGACCAGTTGTTGGTCGCCGCGCCGTTCCACGAGAAGTTGGGGTCGGCGAACGCGACCATCACGTGGGTGTAGGTGGCCGGAATGCGCGCGAACTTGCTGAGCTGGTAGACCTCGGCCGGCGTCTTGCCGCTCGCGTCGAACCAGTTGTCGCTCCAGGTCGGGTAGTAACCGACGAAGACCCGCTTGGTCTGGTCCGCGCTCATCGCTCCGGCAGGCAAGTCGCTTGGCGCGGGAGCCGGAGCGGGCGCTGGTGCAGGGGCCGGCGCGGGTGCCGGCGCAGGCGCAGGGGCCGGCGCGGGGGCCGGTGCGGGCGCAGGGGCCGGTGCGGGCGCCGGCGCGGCGCAAGTGCCCACGCTGGTCCAGGGCTGGCCGCTGCCTGTGGGCCCGTTGTTGGTGGCGGGGTTCTGCCCTTGTGTCCACCAGTTGGCTTTGTAGTTGACGCCGTTGTAGGTCACGTTCGCGCCGCCGCTGTACGCGGTGCTGCTGTTCCACAGCGCGAAGCACTGCGAAGGCGCCGGTGCGGGCGCAGGCGCAGGCGCGGGTGCAGGTGCAGGCGCAGGCGGCGGTGGGGGCGGAGCCGGGGTCGGTGCGGGCGGCGGGGGTGACGGCGCAGGCGGCGGCGGCGCCGTGCCGTCGGTCGGACCCAGGTCGGTCCATAGATTGGTGTTGCTCGGGTTCCAGCCGGTGCTGGAATAGTCGGTCTGGTTGACCAGGGCCTTGTAGTTGTGGCCGTTGTAGCTCACCAGGCTGCCGGCGGCGTAGTAGACGTCGGGCTGCCAGGCGGGGTAGGTGGCGGCATGGATGCTGGCCGCCGCGCAGGCGGCGACCAGGGCGGCGAGCACGCGCATCCGATGGCTGCGCGGGCTGGGCTTGTATGACATGGTTGTTCTCCGAAATGCATGACGCTTGATGTCGCGCGATGAAAAAGCAGCGCGCGCGGAACCAGACGTACTGCTGGACGGAACCGGCGTTCCCCGCCATCGGCCCCAGGTGGAGGCGCAACCGTCCCGAGGCGGGGCTCCCGAGGCCTTTCATGAAGACCGCGGGAAGTGGTTCTCTTGGTGACTTCGCGTCTGGATAGCTGCAACTATCGTCGCAACAATACCAATCATGCACTCGGCATAACCACTTACGTACCAGACAGATCCAATCTGATACCAATATCACGGCGCGGTACAGACGGGACGCGCCGTCACCCCGGCGAACGCCGGGGTCCACTTGGGGGAAGCGCACTTGATGCAGTGGATCCCGGCGTTCGCCGGGATGACGCGGTGGCGGGACGACGCGGTGGCGGGACGACGCGGCGGCGGGACGACGCGGTGGCGGGACGACGCGGTGGCGGGACGACGCGGCGGCGGGATGACGCGGTGGCGGGACGACGCGGCGCCCGGTCAAGCCCTGCCGAAGCCCCCACCCCCCGGCGTCTCGATGACGAACACATCGCCCGGCGCCATCTCGGTCGAGCCGATGTGGTCGAGCATCTCGACGCTGCCGTCCGAGCGCTCGACCCGGTTGACGCCCGGCGCACCCGGCTCGCCGCCGGCCATGCCGAAGGCCCCGGCATGGCGCCCGTTCGACAAAATCGACGCTGTCATCGCTTCGAGAAAGCGCACCCGCCGCACCCCGCCGTCACCGCCCCGATGCCGCCCTGCCCCGCCCGAGCCCTTGCGGATCTCGTAGCTGTCCAGCCGAACCGGGAAGCGGAACTCGAGCACCTCAGGATCGGTGAGGCGCGAGTTGGTCATGTGGGTCTGGACCACGCTGGTGCCGTCGAAGTCGGGGCCGGCGCCCGAGCCGCCCGAGATCGTTTCGTAGTACTGGTAGCGCTGGTTGCCGAAGGTGAAGTTGTTCATCGTGCACTGGCCCGCGGCCATCACGCCGAGCGCGCCGTAGAGCGCGTTGGTGATGCAGGTCGAGGTCTCGACGTTGCCCGCCACCACCGACGCCGGCGGCAGCGGGTTCAGCATCGAGCCCTCGGGCACGATCACCTGCAGCGGCTTCAGGCAGCCGGCGTTGAGCGGGATGTCGTCGTTGACGAGCGTGCGGAACACGTACAGCACCGCCGCCATGCAGACCGCGCGTGGTGCATTGAAGTTGTTCTCGAGCTGGGCCGAGGTCCCGCTGAAGTCGATCACCGCGCTGCGCTCGGCCGCATTGACGCGGATCGCCACGCTGATGCGCGCGCCGTTGTCCAGCGCCAGCGTGAAGGTGCCGTCCTTCAGCTTGGTGATGACACGCCGCACCGACTCTTCGGCGTTGTCCTGCACGTGCCGCATGTAGGCGCGCACGACATCGAGGCCGAAGTGCGCGACCATCTTGCGCAGCTCCTGCACACCCTTCTCGTTGGCCGCGATCTGCGCCTTCAGGTCGGCGATGTTCTGCTCGGGGTTGCGCGACGGGTGTTCGCCGCTGCGCAAGAGCGCAAGCATCTCCTGCTCGCGGAAACGCCCACCCTCGACCAGCTGAACGTTGTCGATCTGCACGCCCTCTTCTTCGATGCGGGTCGAGAACGGCGGCATCGAGCCGGGTGTCGTCCCGCCGATGTCGGCATGGTGGCCGCGTGAGCCGACGTAGAACAGGATGCTCTTGCCGGCATCGTCGAACACCGGCGTGACGACGGTGACGTCCGGCAAATGCGTGCCGCCGTGGTACGGATCGTTGAGCACGAACACGTCGCCCCGCCGCATGCGCCCGGCGTTGCCGGCGATCACGGTCTTGATCGACTCGCTCATCGAGCCCAGGTGCACCGGCATGTGCGGCGCATTGGCGATCAGGTTGCCTTCGGCGTCGAACAGGGCGCACGAGAAGTCGAGCCGCTCCTTGATGTTGACCGAGTAGGCGGTGTTCTGCAGTTGCAGCCCCATCTGCTCGGCGATGTTCATGAAGAGGTTGTTGAACACCTCGAGCATCACCGGGTCGACCGTCGTGCCGATGGCCTGGCGCGCCTCGCGCGGGCGCACCCGCTCGAGCACCAGGTGGTCGAGCTCGGTCACGCGCGCCTGCCAGCCGGGCTCGACGACCGTCGTCGCATTCTTCTCGGCGATGATCGCCGGCCCCGCGATCACATGGCCCGGGCGCGCCTGTTCGCGCACCACCAGCGCGGTGTCCCACCACTGGCCGCCGCTGAACATGCGGGTGAAGGTGGTCGCCGGCGCCGGCAGGTCGGGCAGCGCGGTGTAACGCGGCTCGGCCGGTGCGTCGCCGGCGCCGACCGCCTCGACCGACACCGCTTCGATGACGAGCCCACGCTCGTTCATCAGGAAGGCGAAGCGCTGGCGGTAGGCCGATTCGAACGCCGCCTGGATCTCGCTCGCGCTGCCGAAGGGCACCACCAGCGCCGAGTCGGTGCCTTCGTAGCGCACATGCACGCGGTGGTGCAGCTGCACCTGGCCGGCGCTCACGCCTTGGCGGCGCAGCTCGGCTTCGGCTTCGGTGGCGAGCGCGTCGAGGCGGTGCGCGACCATAGTCAATGCGGTGGCGTCGGCCAGCGCCTCTTCGATCGCGGCTTCGCGCATCACGCTCTGGTCCGCGAGGCCCATGCCGTAGGCCGACAACACACCGGCCAGCGGGTGGGCGAACACGCGGTTCATGCCCAGCGCGTCGGCCACCCGGCAGGCGTGCTGGCCGCCGGCGCCGCCGAAACACTGCAAGGTGTAGCGTGTCACGTCGTAGCCGCGCGCGACCGAGATCTTCTTGATCGCATTGGCCATCGCGCCCACGGCGATGTCGATGAAGCCCTCGGCCACCTGTTCCGGTGAACGCTGGACGCCGGTCGCGGCTTCGATGTCGGACGCCATCGCGCTGAACTTGCCCACCACCACGTCGCGGTCCAGCGACTGGTTGGCGTCGGGGCCGAACACCTTCGGGAAATACGCCGGCTGGATCTTGCCGAGCATCACGTTCGCATCGGTCACCGCCAGTGGTCCACCGCGCCGATAACAGGCCGGGCCGGGGTTCGCGCCGGCACTCTGCGGCCCGGCACGAAAGCGCGCACCGTCGAAGCTCAGGATCGAGCCGCCGCCCGCGGCCACCGTGTGGATGCTCATCATCGGCGCACGCATCCGCACGCCCGCGACCTGGGTCTCGAAGGCACGCTCGAACTCGCCGGCGAAGTGGCTCACGTCGGTGGAGGTTCCGCCCATGTCGAAGCCGATGACCCGGTCGAAGTCCGCCAGCTGCGCGGTGCGCACCATGCCGACAATGCCGCCGGCCGGGCCCGACAGGATCGCATCCTTGCCCTGGAAGGCATGCGCGTCGGTCAGGCCGCCCGACGACTGCATGAAGAAGATCTGCACCCCGGGCATTTCACTCGCGACCTGCTCGACATAGCGGCGCAGGATCGGCGACAGATAAGCGTCGACGACGGTGGTGTCGCCGCGGCTCACCAGCTTCATCAGCGGACTGACATGGTGCGACACGCTGACCTGCGGAAAGCCGATCGCGCACGCGATTCGCTCGGCCGCGGCTTCGTGCGCGGTGTAGCGGTAACCGTGCATGAAGACGATCGCGACGCTGCGCAGGCCGGCGTCGAACGCGGCTTGCAACTCGCGGCGCAAATGTGCCTCATCCAGCGCCTCGATCAGCGCGCCGTCGGCGCCGACCCGTTCGTGCGCCTCGATCACACGCGAGTACAAGAGCTCGGGCAGCACGATGTGTTTGTCGAACAGGCGCGGCCGGTCCTGGTAGGCGATGCGCAGCGCATCGCGAAAGCCGCGCGTCGTCACCAACAGCGTCGGTTCGCCCTGCCGTTCGAGCAGCGCGTTGGTCGCGACCGTGGTCCCCATCTTCACGCACTCGACCAACTCCGGCGTGATCGCTTCGCTGCGCTTCAAACCGAGCAGATGGCGAATGCCCGCGACCGCCGCGTCGCGGTACTGCTCGGGGTTTTCGGACAGCAGCTTGTGCGTCACCAGCGTGCCGTCCGGGCGCTTGCCCACCACGTCGGTGAAGGTGCCGCCGCGGTCGATCCAGAACTGCCAGCGCTTGGGCCCTGCGGTTTGACTTTGCTGCTTCATGCGTCCTCTTGAACGGTGTCGATGATGACCCGAATCGCGCCTCAGCGCGCCCCGGTGTAATACGGAATCAGGATGGCGCTCGCGTCCTGGCCGGTCGTGCGCACCCATTCGATCGAGAACTTCTCGCCGAAGCGGCGCAGCTCGTTGCGGAACTCGAAGCCGATCGGGTCGATGCGCATGCCGTGTGCCGTGAGCTCGGTGAGCGCGCTGGCCGCGGCCGCTTCGCTCATCGCCCAGCCGCGTCTTTCGGCCGCTGCCGCCGCCTCGCGCAACGCTGCTTGGGTCTTGGCGTCGAGCGCGTCGAAGCTCGCACTGTCGACCAGCACCAGGTTCTTCGGGAACCAGGCGCGGATGTCGTAGAAGAACTTGAGCTGGCCCCAGACCTTGTTCTCGACCCCGGTGATGCCCGAGGTGATCATGCTGTCGATGCGGCCGGCCGCGACTGCCGCCGCCACGTCGGGCATCGTCACATCGACCGGTGCGGCGCCGGTCAGCTCGGCAATGCGCACTGTCGCGGCGTTGTAGGTGCGCATCTTGGCGCCCTTCAGGTCGGCAGCGCTGCGCACCGGCTTGATCGAGTACAGCCCTTGCGACGGCCACGGCACCGCGTACAGCGCGAGCAAGCCGCGCCTGGCGAGGCCCGGATCGATGACCGGACGCTGATGCTCCCAGAGCCGCTTCGCGTCGTCGAAACTGTTGACGATGAAGGGCACCGAATCGGCGCCGGCCGCGGGAATCTGCTTGACCAGGCTGGTCATGATCACCTCGCCGGCCGCGATCTCGCCGGCCTCGACCTTGGCGCGGATGTCGGCCAGCTTGGCGAGCGTGTTGTTGGGATGGATCTCGATGACGAGCTTGCCGTCGGTGGCGGCTGCAACGTCCTTCGCGAACTGGCGCAGGTTCTCGGTGTGGAACGACTCGGCGCGGTAGCCGGTCGCAAGCTTCCAGACTGTCTGCGCCTGCAGCGCGACCGCAGAGAACAACAACACGATCCCAACAACGTATTTCATGATGATCAACCCTCGAGGTCGGTGACGAACATCCTTCCTGGCGCGTGGGTAATGCAAAGTGGCAGGCGGCTGCGCTGGGCGACCCATTGCGGGGTCACGCCACAGGCCCAGAACACCGGCACTTCGTCTTCTTCAATCGATACGGCGTCACCGTAGTCGGGCCGCTGCAGATCGGCGATGCCGATGGCGTGCGGGTTGCCGACATGCACCGGCGCGCCGTGGGCGACGGTGAAACGTTCGCAGATCTGCACCACGCGAGCCACGTCGCGGCTCCTGATCGGGCGCATGCTGACCACCATCTCGCCGCTGAACACCCCCGCCGGAACGCAGGCGATGTCGGTGCAGTACATCGCGACGTTGCGGCCCTGCTCGACGTGGCGCAGCGCGATTCCCGCATCCATCAACGCCGACTCGAAGGAGAAGCTGCAGCCGATCAGGAAGCTGACGAAGTCGGGTTGCCAGAGCGACGTGACCTCGTCGCGCTCCTCGACCAGCTCGCCGTTGCGGTAGACGCGGTAGCCGGGGACGTCGGTGCCGATGTTGGCGCCCGGCGCGCACACCGGTTCCAGCGCTCCCGGGTTCAATACCTCGATCAGTGGGCAGGGCTTGGGGTTGCGCTGCGCGAACAGCATGAAGTCGAGCGCCTGCGCCTTCGGCACGATCACCAGGTTGGCCTGGATGCGGCCTGGCGCATGGCCCGAGGTGGCTTGCCTGAACTCGCCGCGGCGGGCCGCGAGGCGCAACTCGGAGGGGTCGGTGTAGATCTTGTTCATTGCTGGTTTCTCAGAGGCCGAGGTAGGCGCGTCTGACCTGTTCGTCGTTCAGCAGCGCGTCGCCGCTGCCCTGCATCACGATGCGCCCGGTCTGGATCACATAACCGTGGTGCGCGATCGACAGCGCCTTGTGCAGGTTCTGCTCGACCAGCAGCACCGCGACGCCGCTCTGGTTGACCCGCTGGATCACGTCGAGCACCTTGGTCACGAACTTCGGCGCGATGCCCCACGAGGGCTCGTCGAGCATCAAGAGTTTGGGCCGCGCCATCAGGCCGCGCGCGATCGCGAGCATCTGCTGCTCGCCGCCGCTCATCGTTCCGGCGAGCTGGGCCGAACGTTCCTTAAGGATCGGGAACAGCGCGAACATCTCGTCGACACTCGCACCGACCTCGTCGCGGTCGCGCGTGAACGCGCCGAGCTCGAGGTTGCGCCGCACCGTCAAACGCGGGAACAGGCGCCGGCCTTCTGGCACCAGCGACACGCCGAGCGGCACCCGCTTGTGCGCGGGCAGCGTGTGGATGGGCCGACCCATGAAGTGGACCGTGCCGGCATCGACCGCATTCAGCCCGGCGATGGCGCGCAGCGTCGTCGACTTGCCGTTGCCGTTGGCGCCGACCAGCGCGACGATGCGGTTCGGCTCGACCTTGAGGCTCACGTCCGACAGCGCCAGCACGCCGTCGTAGCTCACGCGCAGTTGCGACACTTCGAGGATGGGAGCTTCGTGCACGGCATCCATCACGCGTCCCCCAGGTAGGCGGCGATGACAGCCGGGTCGCGCGACACCTCGGCCGGTGTGCCGTCGGCGATCTTGGTCCCGCGGTCCAGCACCACGATCTTGTCAGCGATCGGCATGATGCCTTCGAGGACGTGCTCGACGATCAGGCAGGCAATGCCGCGTTGGCGAATGTTCAACACCACCTCGACCATCTCGTGCACCTCGGACGGGTTGAGCCCCGCCATCACTTCATCCATCAAGAGCAGCTTCGGGTCGATCGCCAGTGCACGCGCCACCGCGAGGCGACGCTGCTCGCTGATCGTCATGCTGCCGGCCGGTTTGTCGGCGAAGCGGGCCAGGCCGACGAAGGCCAGCCACTGCAAAGCCGTCGCCAGAGCCGCCGGCACCCGGCCCTGGTGCAGCAGCGCTGCGGCCATCACGTTCTCGCAGGCGGTCATGCTGGTGAAGGTGCGCGCGATCTGGAAGGTGCGGGCGATGCCGGCGCGGGCGCAGGCTTCGGGTGCCAGGCCGGAGATCGTCCGGCCGTCGAGCGTGATGTGGCCTTCGCTCGGGGCGTAGAAGCCGGCGACGCAGTTGAAGGCAGTGGTCTTGCCGGCGCCGTTGGGACCGATCAGGCCGACGATCTGGCCGGCGTCGACGCTGAACGACACGTCCTGGTTCGCGGTCAAACCGCCGAAGCGCTTCGTGACGCCGTGGAGTTGAAGAAGACTCACAGCGTGCCCTCCGACGTCACCGCCGCCACCGCAGCAGCCGCATTGCTGCGCTTGGTCTTCCAGCGCTGCGCCCGCGCCCGCCACCAGCCGACGATGCCGCTCGGGTAGAACACCGCGATGATGATCAGGAGGCTGGCGTAGATGATGGTGTCGGTGCCGCGACCCGAGCCGCCGAAGGTGGCGCGTGTCACTTCTTCGATGCCGGTCAGCATCACCGCGCCGAACAGCGGGCCGAACAGCGTGCCGACCCCGCCGAGGATGGACACCAGCGCCATCTTGATCGACAGCGCCGTCGACAGCACCGAGTTCGGGTCGATGTAGAGCTCCTTCTGCGCATACAGGCTGCCGCCCATCGCAGTGAAGAAGGCGCTCAGCGACAGCGCGACCTGCTTGTAGCGGCTGATGTCGATGCCGATGCTGCGCGCGGCGTCGGGCTCGTCCTTGATGGCGCGCAGGTAGTAGCCGAGGAAGCTGCGCTCGATCGCGAACGTAGCGAGCAGCGTTGCGACCAGCAGGCCAAGCGCGAGCCAGTAATACGGCGCCTTGCCGGCGAACACCATCTCCGTGAGGCCTTGTTTGTTCATCGGGATGGTCAGGCCCACCGCGCCGCCGGCGTAGTCCCACTCGGTGAAGACGATCTGCACCAACTCGGCTACGGCGATCGTCGCCATCGCGAAGTAGTGGCCCTTCAGGCGGAAACACGACCAGCCGAAGGCGAGGCTCAGGACCGCCGCCGTCAGCCCGCCGCCCAGCATCCCGAGCCACGGATTGAGACCGAACTTCAAGAGCAGCAGCGTCGAGGTATAGGCACCGATGCCGAAGAAGGCCGCATGCCCGAGCGAGGCCTGGCCGGCGTAGCCGCCGATCATGTTCCAGGCCGCGCCGAGCTGCGCCGCCATCAGCATCAGGATCGCGAGGTTGAGGTGCGAGGTGCCGAGCCCGGCGAAGGGCAGCAGGCAGGCGGCCAGCAACGCCGCCAACAGAAGAATCGACTTGAGGCTCATGGTCAGGCCTTGCCCATCAGGCCTTGCGGCCGGAACATCAACACCGCGAGAAAGAGCACCAGCACCACCGCGAGCTTGTATTGCGGGCCGAGCAGGAGCCCGCCCATCACTTCGATCACTCCGACCAGGATGCCGGCCCAGAACGCGCCGCTCACGCTGCCGAAACCGCCGAGGTTCACGACGACGAAAGCGAGCAGGATGAAGTTCGCACCGACGTCCGGAAAGATCGGAAAGAAGGTCGCGAGCAGGCCGCCCGCCACGCCCGCACAGGCGGCGCCTATGCCCCAGGCGAGCGCGAACATCTTGTGCGAGTCGATGCCCATCAGGCGTGCCGCTTCCTTGTCGGCCGCAGTGGCTTCGAGCGCCGCGCCCCACTTGGTGCGGTGCAGGAACAGGTAGACCGCGCCGGTGACCAGCACCGCGCCGACACCGGCGATCAGCTGCGGCCGGCCGAGCTGGATGCCCGCGAGCTTGACGCTGCCGCTCGCCAGCGAGTTCTCGATCGAGCGGAAATCGGGCTTCCACAGGAACTGCGCGACGCCGCGCAGCAGGTACATCAGGCCGAAGGTGGCGAAGATCTGGCTCAGCATCGGCGCGTCGATGATGCGAACGATGACGAGCTTGTAGAGCAGCACGCCGAACGCGAACAACATCAGCGCGGTGAACGGCAGCGTCAGCAGCGGGTCGAGCGCGTACAGCGAGAACAGCCAGAAGCTCGCGTACATGCCGAGCATCAGGAACTCGCCGTGGGCGAAGTTCACGATGTCCATCACGCCGAAGATCATCGTGAGGCCGATCGCGACCAGGGCGTAGATCAGCCCGATCAGGACACCTGAGGCGAGTGTCTGGAGAAGGATTTCAAGAGTCATGAGGGCTCGCGAAAGCGTGCTGGGTGCCGCCCCCTCACCCCAACCCTCTCCCCCGGGTACGGGGGAGAGGGAGCCGGTCGTCTCCCTCTCCCGCTTGCGGGAGAGGGTCGGGGTGAGGGTCTTTGAAAGCTCTTGCTCTTACTTGCGCTTGTCCCACTTCGGCATCGGCCAGATCACATCCTGTGTCGCCAGGTTGAACGGATACACCGTGTGGTATTTCCCGTCGACGATCTGCACCAGAATCCCGCGCCCAAGTGTGTTCTGCCCGGTCTCGTCGAACTTCACGCCCTTCCACGGCATGATCAGGCTGTCCGCCAGCAGGTTGGTCTCGGCGAGCGCCTTGCGGATTGCTTCGGGCTCGGTCGACTTGGCCCGGTTGATCGCGTCGGCCATCACCATCAGCCCGGTGAAGGTGCGCGACGAATTGCCGGTGAAGTTGATCTTGTAGCGCGCGTTGAACAGCGCGTTGACTTCCTTGATCAGCGGGTTGCGGTTGGCCAGGTCGAGCGCCCACACTTCACGCGTGATCACATATTCGGCGTCCTTGCCGAGCGTGCGGATGAACTCGGTGTCGGTGAAACCGGCGTTGTTCGCGAGGATCATGTCGGGCGCGAAGCCGAGCTCCTTGTAGGTCTTCATCGAGAGGATCGCGTCGGGCGTGTACGACGACTGCATCACGAGGCTCGGGTTGGCCGCTTTCAGTGTCTGGACTTCCGAGGTGAGCTGGGTGCTCTTTGACGAATAGCTGACCTGCTTGACGAGGTTGTAGCCGTTGTCCGGCGCCAGCTTGGCCTGCAGCTTCGTGGTCTCGGTGCCCCACAGGCCGTTTTCGTTGAAGGTCGCGATGGCGCCGGCCTTGATGCCCTTCTTGATTTCGAGCTCCTTCAGGAAGTCGAAGAAGTTGTGCACGAACAAATCATCGTGCGGCGTGGTGCGGAAGAACCACTTGAAGCCGCGCTGCGTGAGCGAAGCCGACGACGATTCGGGGTTGAGGAAGGGGATGCCGTTGCGCTCTGCCACCTGGCTTGCCGTCACGGTGACGGCGCTGTTGTACGAGCCGACCAGCGCGACCACCTTCTCCTGGCTGATCAGGCGTTCGGCCTCGGTGGCGCCGGTCTGCGGGTTGCTCTGGTGGTCGGCGAAGACCAGCTTGATCTTCGCGCCCTTCAGGTTCGGCAGGCCGCCGCCGGCGGCGAACGGCAGGCCGGGCACGCCCTTGGCGCCGTTGTTGATGATGTCGGCCGCGAGCTCGAGCGCGCTGCGCAGCTCGCCGCCCACCGAGGCCGCGGGGCCGGTCAGCGGATAGATGACGCCGATCTTGATTTCCTGCTGCGCCTGCGCCGCGAGGCTTGCAAAGCTCGCCAGCGCTGCGACGGCGAGCCGGGTTGGCCAAGATGTTTTCATGAGCGCTCCTGAAACGTTGGTTGCGTCAAGCGGATGACGTGAAACGGATTGTCGGAACCGGCGCCCCGCCGCGCAAACAAAACGTTTTTCGCTTATCTCATCGATTTTTTCGATGCTGCTGCGCCGCACCCACGTACTCGAGTGCGGCTTCCATCACACCTTGCGTGACCCCCGAGCCGGGATCGTCGCGGTAGCTCACGTGGATGGGCAGCGGTGCAAGCTGCGTCTCGCACTTCAGCGCCTTCAGCGGCAGCCGTTCGGCGAGCCGCTGCACCGCCACCTGCGGCAGCGTGGCGACGCCGAAGCCGCCTTCGACCAGCTGCACCATCGCCGAGATCGACGAGATCGTGTGGATGCGTTTCGGCTCGAGCCCGGCAGCGCGGAACAGGTCGATCAGCCCCACATGGGGCTGCGAGCCGCGCTGGAAGGTCAGCAGGTCGAAGGCCGCCAGATCGGCCAGTGCATAGCGGCGCTTGCGGTGGATGGCCGCGTGGCCGACGAACACCATCTCCATCGGCGGCAGCGCGCGGCTGCGCAGCCCCTCGCCGACGGTGGGCAGCGCGGCGAACGCCAGGTCGAGCGCGCCGCGACGCACCTGGTCGATCAGCACCGGCGTGGTTTCGACCGTGAGCTGCAGCTCGAAGTCGGGGTTGCCCTCGCGCATGTGCTGCACCCATTCGATCAGCCATGAATGCAGCACCGACTCGATGACCCCGAGGCGCAGCGTCACGGCCTTCTGCTGGCCGCCTTCGGCGCCGATCTCGCGCTTGATCTCGCGCTGCATTTCCAACAGGCGCTGGGCGTGCGTGAAGAAGCGCATGCCGGCAACGGTGAGGCGGAACTGCTTGTCGCGGCGGTCGAGCAGCAACACGCCGAGCTCTTCTTCCAGCGCGCAGATGCGGCTGGACATGGCGGACTGGGTGATGAAAAGTTTCTCGGCGGCGCGCGAAACGCTCTTGAGGGATACGACCCAGTAGAAGGCTTCGACGAAACGCAGGTTCATGCGTGCATTCTGGACGACCCTCACTTGCAGTGCGCGTTCCGGCTTGCAAGCCGGAACCGCTGCGCGGGCTCGCCGCATGCGGCTCGAAAGCCCCGCTTCGCCCCCAACCCTCTCCCGCAATCGGGAGAGGGAGAACCACCACCCGCTCATATCGAGCTCCCTCTCCCGCTTGCGGGAGAGGGCCGGGGTGAGGGTGACGGCCTGCGCGCGATCTTCGGAACAAACCCGATAGCACATCCCCACCCAAACCTTATCCTTCCCCCTTGCCCTCCACCGGAGACCTCACATGCGCATTGCCGCCCCCCTCGCGCTGGCCGTCCTCGCCTTCGCCGGCACCGCCTTCGCCCAGACCAAGTGGGACTTGCCCGCCGGCTACCCGGCCAGCAACTTCCACACCGAGAACCTGACCCAGTTCGCCGCCGACGTCGACCGCGCAACCGCCGGCAAGCTCAAGATCACCGTGCATGCCAACGCCTCGCTGTTCAAGGCACCCGAGATCAAGCGCGCCGTGCAGGGCGGCCAGGCGCAGATGGGCGAGATCCTGCTGTCGAACTTCTCCAACGAGTGGCCGATCTTCGGCGTCGACGGCCTGCCCTTCCTGGCCGACAGCTACGACGCGTCGTTCAAGCTCTACAAGGCGCAGCGTCCCGCCCTCGAGAAGAAGCTGGGCGAACAAGGCATGCTGCTGCTCTACACGGTGGCGTGGCCGCCGCAGGGCATCTACGTGAAGAAGCCGATCAGCTCGGCGGCCGACCTGAAGGGCGTCAAGTGGCGCGCCTACAACCCGGCCACCGCGCGCATCGCCGAGCTGGTCGGCGCGCAGCCTGTCACCGTGCAGGCCGCCGAGCTGTCGCAAGCGATGGCCACCGGCGTCGTCGAGTCGTACATGTCGTCGGGCTCGACCGGCTACGACACCAAGACCTACGAGCACATCAAGTACTGGTACGACACCCAGGCCTGGCTGCCGAAGAACGCGGTCATCGTCAACAAGGCCGCCTTCGACGCGCTCGACAAACCGACCCAGGCCGCGCTGCTGAAGGCCGGTGCCGAGGCCGAAACCCGCGGCTGGACGCTGTCGAAGAGCAAGAACAACGAGTACATCGACCTGCTGAAGAAAAACGGCATGACCATCCTGCCGCCCTCGCCGCAGCTCGCGTCCGACATGAAGAAGGTCGGCGACACGATGCTGCAGGAGTGGCTGCAGAAGGCCGGCCCCGAGGGCCAGGCCGTGGTCGACGCCTACAAGAAGATGTGATGCAGGGCTCGCCCCTGCGCAGGAGCCTCGACGCGCTCTACGACGGCTGCGCCGTGCTGGCGGCGCTGTTCATGGTGGCGCTGTTGGTGATGGTGCTGCTGTCCATCCTCGGCCGGCAGCTGCACTTCAACCTGCCCGGCGTCGACGCGTATGCCGGCTACATGATGGCCGCCAGCGGCTTCCTGGCGCTGGCCCACACCTTGAAGCGCGGCGAACACATCCGCGTCACGCTGCTGCTGTCGGCACTGCACGGCGGCATGCGGCGTGCGCTCGAGATCTGGGCCCTGTTCGCGGCCGCGCTGCTGGCTGCGCTGGCTGCCGTCTACAGCTGCAAGCTCGCGTGGCAGTCGTACACCTTCAACGACGTGTCCACCGGCAGCGACGCGACGCCGCTGTGGATTCCGCAACTGACGATGGCGCTCGGCACGCTGGTGCTGGCGATCGCCTTCGTCGACGAATGGCTGCTCGAGCTGCGCGGCCGGCGTATCGTGCCGGTCAGCGACGAGGCGACCCGCAATGAGTGACGTCGGCATCACGGCGCTCTTGATTGCCGCGCTGTTTCTCATCCTGGCGAGCGGTGTGTGGATCGGCCTCACGCTGTCGGGGGTGGCCTGGATCGCGATGGCGCTGTTCAGCTCGCGGCCGGCCGGCGACGCGATGGCCGTCACCACCTGGGGCTCGGCGTCGAGCTGGACGCTGACCGCGCTGCCGCTGTTCATCTGGATGGGCGAGATCCTGTTTCGCACCCGGCTCTCGCAAGACATGTTCCGCGGCCTGGCGCCGTGGATGCAGCGCCTGCCCGGGCGGCTCTTGCACACCAACGTGGTCGGCTGCGCGATCTTCGCGGCGGTGTCGGGCTCGAGCGCCGCCACCTGCGCCACGATCGGCAAGATGAGCCTGCCCGAGCTGAAAAAGCGCGGCTACCCCGACGCGATGTCCATCGGCTCGCTGGCCGGCGCCGGCACGCTGGGCCTCTTGATCCCGCCGTCGATCATCATGATCGTCTACGGCGTGACGGCCGATGTCTCGATCGCGCAGTTGTTCATCGCCGGCATCATTCCGGGCATCGTGCTGGCGTCGATCTTTTCGGGCTACATCGCGCTGTGGGCGCTGCGCAATCCGGGCTTGATCCCGCCGCCCGACCCGCCGATGAGCCTGCGCGAAAAACTCTCCGAATCGCGCAACCTGATCCCGGTGGTGCTGCTGATCGGCGCGGTGCTCGGCTCGATCTACGCCGGCATCGCCACCGCCACCGAAGCCGCGGGGCTGGGGGTGCTGGGCGCGCTGATCATTTCGGGCGTGCAGGGCTCGCTCGACTGGCGCACCTTCAAGCAGTCGCTGATGGGCGGCACGCGGCTGTACTGCATGATCGCGCTGATCCTGTGCGGTGCTTCGTTCCTGACGCTCAGCATGGGCTACATCGGGCTGCCGCGCCACCTGGCCGAATGGATCGCCGGGCTCGGGCTCACGCAGTTCCAGCTGATCCTGATGCTGACCGCGTTCTACGCGATCCTCGGCTGCTTTCTCGACGGCATCTCGATGGTGGTGCTGACGATGGGCGTCATCATGCCCACGGTACAGAAGGCCGGCATCGACCCGCTGTGGTTCGGCATCTTCATTGTCATCGTGGTCGAGATGGCCCAGGTCACGCCGCCGGTCGGCTTCAATCTGTTCGTGCTGCAGGGCATGACCCAACGCGAGATCGGCAGCATCGCGCGTGCTGCCTTTCCGTTTTTCCTGCTGATGGTGGCGATGGTGGTGCTGCTTTATGCAGTGCCCCAGCTCGCCACCTTCTTGCCTCAGCAGATGAAGAGCTGACGCGGTTCAGCGACGCCAGCCATCACGATCGTCGTGGCGATCGTAGCGGTTCGGAATGCCGTCGCCGTCGCGGTCGTAGGACCGGTAGTGGGCCCGCTCGTAGCGATCCGGAATGCCGTCGCCGTCGCGGTCCCAGCGCGGGTTGTAGACGCGGTCAAAGCGGTTCGGGATGCCGTCGCCGTCGACGTCCCAGCGGGTGGGCTGCCGGTAGCCGTGATGCTGGTACACCGGCGCCGGCTGGCGGTACACCGGGTAGGGCTGGGTGTAGACCGGATACGCCGGCGTGTAAACCGGCGCGGCCTGGCCGTAGATCGGCGCACCGATCGTCACCGACCATTGCACATCGTCGCGGCCATGTGCCTGTGCCATGCCGACTCCGAGCGCACCGGTCAATGCCAGCGCCGCCGCGATCACGAGTTTGCTGTTGTTCATCAATCACTCCTTGGGTTGTCGGCCCGTTGAAGAAGACTTCCACGGCCGTGCAGACACAACGCCAAGCGAGGACACCGGGACCACCTCGGACTGTCAAGCCCGCGTAAAGGAGCGTGAAGCGCGTGTAGCCACTTGTGCGGCTAGCCGGTCAAGCCGTGTTCCTGATGCCAGGCCGCAAGCGAGCAGGCCGGATACTCGTCGACCCTCTCGTCACCTGGCCTCCCCTCGGGCACGGCCCAGGACGCTCGCGAGCCGAGCATGATGTGCACGTTGCGCGGCGGCACCGGCAGCGGTGTGTCGATGGCGCTCGCGTGCGGATGCACGAGATCGGGCCACCTCGGGTCCCACAGCCACAGGGCGCTGCCGCAGCGCGAGCAGAAATGGCGCCGTGCCTTGCTGGTTTCAACGTGCCCGGCCTGCCGCGTCTTGGCCCGGTAGACGCTCAGCCAGCGCTCGCCGCGCACCTTCAGCGTCTTGAAGTCGGCCCCCAGGTTGATCGCGTAGCCGCCGCCACCGGCGGTCTTGCGGCAGATCGAGCAGTAGCAGCGCATGAAGGGGACCGGCTGCGCCGATTCGACCGAGAACTTCACGCTGCCGCAGTGGCACGAGCCTTCGAGATGCATGACTTTCTCCGCAGTCGAACCTGCACGGCCGCGTAGGGTAGCCGGGATCCGTGAGCTATTGCCTTGGTGCCCACTGGGGCCTCACGGATACTTCGCCCGCTCTTTACGGCCGGCAGCGGCCCACACAACATCCAGCAGGGAGTCCACCGTGGCCGTTCCGGTCTTGCGCAGTGCTGCGCTTGCAAGTCTCTTTTGTTCGACCTTGCTGATCGCGGGCTGCGGCGGTGGCGGCAGTGCCGCGGCACCGGCGCCCGCAGCCGCTCCCGCGGCACCGCAGGCCCTGTCGCCGCAACTCAATCGCAGCCAGCTCAAGGCGGTGGCCGCAAGCATCTACGACGACGTGCTGCGCGCGGGCCGGGTCGCCGCCGCGGCCAAGACAACCTACCAGGGTGCGGGCCAGCTCTTCGCGATCGGCACCCAAACCTTCCAGTGCTCGACGAGCGCACCCGGCACCTTGGCGCTGGTGATCACCGACCAGGCGACGGCGGCGCAGTTCGACGCCGGCGACACCCTGTCGATTCAGTACCAGAACTGCGACCTGAGCTCGATCGGACAGAACAGCACGCTCGACGGCACGCAGTTGCTGACGCTGGAAAGCGCGACCGGCGTGCCGGTCGACACCAGCGCCTGGACCGCCAGGATGACGATCGCGTGGACGGCGTTGGCGAGCACCGCGAACGCGAGCCTCACCGGGTCCAAGCTCGACGGCTCGGTCAGGTTCGACATGAGCGGCACCCCAGCGGGTCTCTCGGTCGTGAGCGCCGACATGGCGGCGCTGACCCAGACCGACTATCTCGCCACGAAGATCGCGAACCTGCCTGTGAACACCGCGCTGAGCTCCCTGGCCTTTCAGAACTTCACGTTGCTCCATCGCAGCGACCTCAACGGAAGCTCATCGTCGGTGCAAGGCAAGACCGTCTACCGCGCGCTCGGCACGCCGGGAAGCGCGCCGGTGACGACGACCTACACGACCAACCTGCCGTTCCTGACGACCCCCGCCGGCGTGCCGGTTCAGGGCGATCTGGTCGCAGTGGCCTCGGCCTTGCGCAGCGTCACGCTGAACGGCCAGGTCCTGCCGAACCTGAGCCTGCCTGCCAGCACGACCTTCCGCTGGGTCGTGCTCGACGCCACCACGCTGCGCCTGGACACCGATGAAAACAGCGACGGCGTGAACGAGTCGAGCTTCACCTTCACGTTCACCGAAATCACCCAGTAACGGCGAGGAGTGTGCGAGGCGCGTTTCGACGGCCTGATCGACTTCGATGCGTTGATGAAGAACGGCCCGGTCGTGACGATGGCCGACGGCAGCAGCGCGCCGGCCATCCCGGCCGCGTGGAACTGCGACAACACGCATCCGAACGCGGCCCGCTACAAGGCGATAGGCGTCGACCTGAAGTTGTTCGACGCGCCGGGATGACGGTCAGAGAAGCTCGAGCGTCCTCGAATCCATCTCGCCGCCGAAGTACTTTTGCAGCGCCGCTGCGAACACCGGCTCATCCGGCGCCACCTGCGCGAACAGCGTCATGCAGGAGCGGAACTTGAGGTCGTCGGGCGAACCGAGGATCTGCAGCGCGCTCTTGCCTTCGACCGCAAGCACCAGCTCGCTGCACTGCCTGAGCCGCGCGCCGAGCAGCGGGTGCCGCCAGTACGCCTGCGCTTCGGCGCGTGACGCGATGCCGTAGTGGCGCGCCATCGCGCTGCGGCCCAGCCCTTCGAGTTGCGGGAACACGAACCACATCCAGTGGCTCGCCTTGCGCCCGGCGCGCAACTCGGCTTCGACGCGGGCGTAGACCGGCGCCTGCGCGTCGACGAAGCGCTGCAGGTCGAACGACGGTTCAGGCATAACGCTGCAGCACGCTGTATCGCGGCAGCGCCGCCGGTTGCGACTCGACCAGCGCGTACCCTCGGGCGCGCCAGCGCAGCGGCTCGGTCACAGCCGCGGGCGACGAACCGGCCGCGCGCCGGGCCAGCGTCACGTGCGGGCGCGGCGCACGCGAGTCGGTCGGCAGCGCGAGCTTCGTCAGCGCGACGCCCAGCGCCGCGTGCAGCTGCAGCAAGCGTTCCGGCACGCGGCTCGCCAGCAGCACCGCGATGCCATGCGCCCACAGCTCGGCACGGTCCAGGCGCAGCTCGAAGGCGTCGAACGGAACCTTCAGGCCAGCAATCAATTCGGGCAGGCGCGCGCGCTGCACGCTGCCGATGAAGTGCAAGGTGATGTGCAGGTCATCGGTCGCGACCAGCGACGCCGCGCCGTCCCAGGCCCATGCAGCGCGCTGCGCAAGCAGCTCGCGCCGCAGCGCGGGGCCGGGCCACAATGCGAGGAACAGGCGCGCGCTGTCCATCCGCGGCCATGCTCCTCAGCCGGCGCCGAGCCGCCTCAAGGCGGCTGAGGCCTTGCAGGCCGCGGCGCGGCGATGGCCGCGCCCCTTCGCCAGGCACGAAGTGACGTGGGGGCCGACATTTCAGCCGGCGTCGGCTACCACGTCGACCGGTATCAACGGCCGCCCGCTGAAGCCGCCGGCCAGCGCCTTCAGCTCCTTGAGCGGCTGCCCGCGCAAGGCTTCCTGGGCATGCACACCCTTGAAGTTGGCGCTGCGCATGTGCGGGAAATGGTGCGAGACCCAGTGCGTGGTGGCGGCCAGCGCCGAGGCCGAATCGCTGTCGCTGAACAGCATCGAATCGGCGTGCCTGGCGTCGTAGTGAAGGTAGAACTGCCCGGCTTCGCGATGAAAGCCCTTCAGCGGCTGCGGCAGCCAGCGCAGCCGGCCGATCAGCTGCAGCTCGCCCTTGTGCCCTTGCGGCGTCTTGAAGACCCAGATGAACTCGGGTTGGCCGTCGGCCATCTCCTGCAGCTTCTCCGACGTCGAGGCGAAGTGGCCGAGGCGGCCCGCCTTGATGTCCTGCTCGTGGTTCTTCCAGTAGTAGAAAACGTCCATGCGTCCCCGATCGTTGTGCCGCGGTGTCCCGCCGGCTTGGCTCGAAGGACAAGTGTGCACCCAATCACGCCCCGCGCCGAACTGCCCGGCCTTTCCCCCCTTGTTCCCGCGTTGTGCCGGGATGGCGCTGCCTAGACTCGTCTGACCTGACAAGGGGCTTTGCGCCCAGGGTACGGCATGTCGTTTCGCAGCATTCTCCAGTCGCTCCAACCCCGCCCGGCGCCGCCGCGCTGGATGGGCGTCAGCGCCGACGCGACCCGCGTCAGCGCCGCCATCGTGCAGCGGCGCGCCGGCGCAAAGCCGCGGGTCAGTGCGTTTCAGGCTTTCGACGGCGAGCAGGCGCTGAACGCGCTGGCTGCCTGGCGGGCGAAGCGCGGCAACCGCTCGCTTCGCACCAACCTGCTGCTCAACCCGAACGACTACCAGATCCTGCCGATCGAGGCACCCGACGTGGCGCCCGGGGAACGTGCCGCGGCGACCCGCTGGCGCATCAAGGACATGATCGACTTCGCGCCCGAAGAAGCCTGCGTCGACTGCCTGCTGATCCCCGCCGCCGAAGGCAGCGTGCGGGCGCGCCAGGCGCTGGCGGTCGTGAGCAAGCGCGACACGGTGGCGCAATGGATGCTGCGCGCGCGCCAGGCCCGCGTCGACCTGCAGGCGATCGACATCCCCGAGCTCGCGGTGCGCAACCTGGCCGCGCTGCTGCCCAGCGACAACACGGTCGCCTTGCTGCATGTCGGCCTGGCGCGCACCACGCTCGTCATCGTCTGGAAGGGCGAGCTGTGCAACTCGCGCCGCTTCGACCTGCACGCGAACCAGATCCTGTCGGCCAGCAGCGCCGGCCGTGAACAATTGCTCGAACGCCTCGGCCTGGACGTGCAGCGCACCGCTGACGCCTTCGAGCGCCAGTTCCAGGCCGCGGCGATGGGCGGGCTGTGGGTGACGCAGGAACATCCGTCGCTGTCGCTGGTCGAGGAGATCGAGCGTTTCGTCGCGCTGCGGGTCAAGCCGTTCCAGCTGCGCGAACACCTCGACATCGAGTCGGACGCAGCGCTGTTCGACGCCCAGGCCGGCATCGACTTCGTCACCGCGATCGGCGCCGGCTTGCGTGAAGAGGCGGTCGCATGACGGCTCAGCAAATCAACCTGATCGACCCGGCGCTGCGGGTCAAGCGCGACTGGCTGGCCGGGCGGACCATCGCCGGCGTGGCCGCGGCACTCGGCCTCGCGGTCGGCGCGCACGGCGTGCTGGAACAGACCCGGCTCTCGCGCCTGCTGGCGAGCACGAGCACTGCCGCGCCCGAGCCCGCTGCAAGCGCCGAACCGAGCGCCACCGAAACCGAGCTGCGCGAAGCCCGGCGCGAGATCGCCCGCGGCGAGCGGCTGCTACAGGCCGTGGCGGGCCTCACCGACCTGCCGCACGACAACGCCCGCCGCCTGCGCAACCTGATCGGCGCGATGCCCGACACCCTGTGGCTGCAGGAGCTCGAGTTCAGCGGCGAGCGCGGCGTGCGCATTGCCGGCGGCGCCACCAACGTGGCGGCGCTCGCCAGTTTTGCGCAGCGCCTGGGCGCGCAACCGAGCTTCCAGGGCGCCCCGCTGCACGTCTTCAAGGTCGACCCGCGCGCCGCGCCGGCCCGCCCCGACGCCGAGGCCGCAGCGCCCGCCGACGAACACGCCGCGCACTACGCCTTCGTGCTGTCGACCTTCGACGCCGAGGCCGCCCGATGAAACAACAACTGCTCGCACGCATCGACAAGCTGGACGCGCTGAGCCGGCGCGACCGCCTGTCGCTTGCGTTCGGGCTGGTGGCGCTGGCGGTCGGCATCGAGATGATGCTGATCGAGCCGATCCAGACCAAGCGCCAGCGCATCGAGCAATCGATGAGCGCCGACACCCATTCGCAGCTCGAAGCCCGGACCCAGGCCGCCAACGACATCGCGGCGCAACTGGCGGCCAGCCGGACCCAGGCGACGCAACTGCAGGCCAAGCTGGCTGCGCTCGGACTGAAGGACGGCCTGAAGGCGGCGCAACGCGAAGCACTGGCTGCATTCCTCGCGCGCAGCCTGCGCAGCCAGGACGTCGTGCTGGTGGCGACCCAGGGCCTGCCGGTCGAGGCGCTGAACATCGCCGCGCCGGCCGACGAAGCGAACGTCGCGGTCGCGGTTGCGGCAGCCACCCCGGCGTCGGGCGCCGAGGCGCCGCCGGCGCTGTTTCGCCACCGCACCGAGCTGACGCTCGAAGGCACCGTGCCGGCCCTCGCGCAGGCGATCGAGCTGATGGAGCGCGAGCTCGCGCCGCTGCGCATCGAGCGGGTGCGGCTCGCGCCGCGCGGCAGCGCGGTGCAGGCCACCGTCGTGCTGACCACGATCAACCAGGAGCGCACATGGCTCGCGCTCTGAGCTGGCTCGTCGCTGTCGTGACCGCGCTGGTCGCCTGGCCGGCGGCCGCCCTCGGCCCGCTGCAGCCCTTCACCCCGCCGGTCGCCGCAGCGCGCGGCGCCGACGCCGCCGCCGCAGCGCCCCAGGCCGCCACGCACATCGGCCTGGCCGGCGTGCGACTCGGCACCTCGCCGCGCGCCCTGATCGACGGCGAATGGGTGGCGCTCGGCCAGCCGGCGCGCGAAGGACGGCTCGTCGCCGTGCGCGCACACGAGGTCGTGCTGCGCCTGCCCAACGGCCGCGACGAACACCTGCCGCTGTTTCCCGATGCCCCCGCTGCAGCCGCAAACGGCAGCGCCGAATCCACCGTCGTCATGCGAGTCCTCCAATGAAAACAATCGTCCGCATCGGCTTGACCGGCGCCCTGCTCGCCGTCCTGATCGCAGCCCTGGCCGCCTGCCAGAGCGGCCCGCCGCCGGCCACGCCCAAGAGCACGATCAACGCCGAGCTGCAGGCCGCGCTCGCCAGCCGGCCGGCGCCCAAGGTGCCCGAGCGCATCAGCGCCGCGCTGCTGCCGCCGATCGCGTCCGAGCTGCCGCGGCCGGCCGCGATCCCCGAGCCGCGGTTCGACCTGGCGGTGAACAACGCCTCGGTGACGCAGGTGTTCAACGCGATCGCGTCGGGCTCGCGCTACAGCATCCTGGTGCCGCCGGGCCTCACCGGCACGGTGTCGCTGAACTTGAAGGACGTGACGGTCAAGGAAGCGCTCGAGGTGCTGCGCGAGATGCACGGCTTCGAGTACCGCATCGACGGCACGCGCGTGTTCGTGCAATCGGCCAGCCTGCAGACGCGGCTGTTCCAGGTCAGCTACCCGACCACCAAGCGGGTCGGCCGCAGCGACACGCGGGTGATCTCGGGCTCGATCTCGAACAGCGCGGGGGGCAGCGGCGGCGCGGCGGCGGGCTCGGGCGCCGGCGCCAACACCGAAGGCAGCCAGGTCTCGACCACCACCGACAGCGACTTCTGGAAGGAGCTCGAGCTGTCGCTCAAGGCCGTGGTCGGCAGCGACGGCGGGCGCCAGATCGTGATGTCGGCACACACCGGCGTCATCATCGTCAAGGCCTTCCCGAAAGAGCTGCGCGAGGTCGAGAACTTCCTGCGCTCGGCCAAGCTCTCGATCGACCGCCAGGTGATGCTCGAAGCCAAGATCGTCGAGGTGAGCCTGAAGCAAGGCTTCGAGTCGGGCGTGAACTGGGCCGCCCTCACGCACGCCGGCAACCACGCCTTCTCGGTCGGTGCCGACCCGAGCCGCATCAACGTGCCGGGCAGCATCGGCCGCGCCGGCGGCATTTCCACCGGATCGCTGGTGACGCCGATCGACAGCAGCACGACGCCGCCCACGGTCACCTCGGGCACCCTGGCCCAACTGATCGCAAGCCCGTTCGTGTCGGGCGGCAGCGGCATGCTGGCGATGGCCTTCACGAGCACCGGCTTCGACGGGCTGCTGGCGTTCCTCGAGACCCAGGGTTCGGTGCATGTGCTGTCGTCGCCGCGGGTCGCCGCGGTGAACAACCAGAAGGCGGTGCTGCGGGTGGGCACCGACGACTTCTTCATCACCAACATTTCCACCACCACCACCGCCAGCGCCGGCGGCACGGTGACCACGCCGTCGATCACGGTGCAGCCCTTCTTCAGCGGCATCTCGCTCGACGTCACGCCGCAGATCGACGACGAAGGCATGGTGACGATGCACGTGCGGCCTTCGGTCAGCGAAGTGTCGGAGCGTTCGCGGGTCGTGAACCTGGGCAACTTGGGGCAATTCACGCTGCCGCTGGCATCGAGCAACGTCAACGAGACCGACACCGTGGTGCGGGTGCAGGACGGCTACATCGTTGCGATCGGCGGCCTGATGTCGCAGCACGAAAGCGACGACGAAGCCAAGGTGCCGGGCGCCGGCGATGTGCCGGTCGCCGGCCACCTGTTCAAGCGCACCAACCGCGCGACGACCAAGCGCGAGCTGGTGTTCCTGATCAAGCCGACCGTCATCAAGGGCGACGCGCAATGGCGCGACGACATCCAGCGTTCCGAGGAACGCATCCGCGGGCTCAGTGCCGCGGCGAAGCGGGATTGACGCCATGTACCTGAGCCACTTCGGCCTCGGCGAATTCCCGTTCGCCATCACGCCCGACACTGACTTCGTCTATCGCGCGCAAAGCCATCAGGCGGCGATGAACGTGGTGCTGCTGGCACTCGACAGCGGCGAGGGTTTCGTCAAGATCACCGGCGAGGTCGGCACTGGCAAGACACTGCTGTCGCGCCGGCTGCTCGCGAGCCTGCCGGCCGATGTGGTGACCGCCTACCTGCTCAACCCGCGCCTCACGCCCTGCGGCCTGCTGCGCGCGATCAGCGAAGAGCTGGGCCTGCCGCGCCGCCGCGGCGTCGACGAACATGGGCTGTACACGCTGCTCGAAGCCGAGCTGGTGCGGCTGGCGGCCGAGGGCAAGCGCGTCGTGCTGTGCATCGACGAAGCGCAGGCGCTGCCGCTCGAGAGCCTGGAAGCGCTGCGCCTGTTGTCGAACCTCGAAACCGGCAAGCGCAAGCTGATCCAGAGCGTGTTGTTCGGCCAGCCCGAGCTCGACCAGCGGCTGGCCTCGCATTCGATCCGATCGCTGGCGAGCCGCATCGCGTTCAGTGCGCGGCTGGCCGGCTTGAACCTGCACGACTTCTCGCAATACCTGCAGCACCGCATGGTGGTCGCCGGCTGGCGCGGGCCCGAGGTGTTCGGCTGGAGCGCGCGCGTGCTGCTGTGGCGTGCGAGCCGCGGCGTGCCGCGGCTCGCGAACATCCTCGCGCACAAGGGACTGATGCTGGCGTTCGGCCAGGGGCGGCATCGGGTCGGGCTGCGACTCGCGTGGGCCGCCGCCTGCGACGAGGTCGGCGTGGCGCGCTCGCGCTGGAGCGCCTGGCTGCAAGGAGCACGCGGATGAGCGTCATCAACGACATGCTGGCGCAGCTGGACAAGCGGCGCGCGGAGCCGGTGACCGTGGGGGACGCGGTGGTGGTCGCGCCTGCCGCGGCGGCGCCGGCGACACGCTGGAAGCTGCTCGCGGTGGTGGGGGTTGGGGCGGTGGCGGTGTCGGCGACGGCGCTGGGCAACTGGCCGGATTTGATGCGGCCGAAGTTGGGGCATTTGCCGCAGGTGGTGGGGATGGTGGCGGATGGGCCGGTGGCGGCGGCGAGTGCGGTGGTGGTGGCGGTGCCGCCGATTGCGGCGCCGGTCAAGGTTGCGGCGGCGATGCCGGCGAGTGCGGCTTCGGTGGCGTCGCCGAAGGTTGTCGCCGCTGCGGCGTCCGCCGTGAGTCCCGTTGCAGTGGATACCGGCGCGGGCGAAGCCCGGCCTGTCCTGAGCTCGTCGAAGGGCCGGTATGACGGCTCTGGGGGGGACGCTAGCATCGACAAGAAGATGGCGGCGCTGAGCCCTGTGCAGCGGGCCGAACAGACCTACCGGCAGGCGAGCGAAATGGCCGCCAGCGGGCACAGCACCCAGGCGATCGAACGGGCGCTCGAAGCGTTGCAGGACGATCCAGCACATGTCGCAGCTCGCCAGCTGGCAGCGGTGCTGATGGTCGAGAAAAGCCGCTTCGACGAAGCCGCAACATTGTTGCGCGAGGGGCTCGACAGCAAGCCCGCACAGCCGCAGCTGAGCTACCTGCTGGCCCGCATCAAGGCCGAGACCGGCGACCGCGCCGGGGCGCTCGCCTTGCTGCAGGCCGACGACAGCTTGTCGGCCGAAGGCTTTGCGCTGCGGGCCGCGCTGCTGTCGCAACAAGGCCAGTACGGCGCCGCCCTGCCCTCGTATGAAGCGGCATTGCGCCGCAACCCCGACACCGCGACCGTGTGGCTTGGCCTCGCGGTCGCGCTCGACGCCGAAGGCCAGACCGGGCAGGCGCGCCAGGCTTACCTGCGTGCCAAGGCGGTCGGTGCGGCGCGCGGCGAGCTGAGCGGCGAGCTGCAGACCTATATCGAACAAAAGCTCGCGGCGACACGCTGAGCCGGCGAAATGCACCACACATCCACTACTCCCGTTCGGGCTGAGCCTGTCGAAGCCTCGCTCGGTGCCGCGGGCACTTCGACAAGCTCGGTGCGAACGGTCCGGGGTTGGTCCCCCGCCAGGGTTCAAGCATGAACGCACCGCAAAAATTCCGCCTCGGCGACGTCCTGATCCTGCAAGGGCTGCTCACCGCCGAGCAGCTCACCCAGGCCTTGGGCGAACAAAAGCGCACCGGCCGCAAGCTCGGGCGCGTGCTGTCGGACCTGGGCTTCGTCAGCGACGAGGCCATCGGCGAGACCGTCGCGCGGCAGATGCACATTCCGTTCGTCGACCTGCGCCAGGCCGAGATGGATTCGGCGCTGGTTCGGCGCCTGCCCGAAGCGCAGGCGCGGCGCTTCCGCGCGATCGTGCTCGAGCAGAGCAACGGCGGCCTGACGGTCGGGTTCGCCGACCCGATGGACATGTTCGCGCAGGACGAAGTGGCGCGCATCCTGCGCAGCACCATCCACCCGGTGGTCGTCACAGAGAGCACCTTGCTCGCGACCATCGACCGCGTCTACCAGCGGGTCGACGAGATCTCGGGGCTGGCCAATGAAGTCGCGCTCGACCTCGGCCACGGCGCCGTCGTGCCCGGCCTCGAGGCCGCGCCCGGCAGCGACGACGCGCCGATCGTGCGGCTGCTGCAATCGATCTTCGACGCCGCCGTGTCGCAGGCGGTGTCCGACATCCACGTCGAGCCGCAGGAGAAGAACCTCTTGATCCGCTTTCGGGTCGACGGCGTGATGCACGTGCAGAGCACCTACGACCAGAAGATCGCGTCGGCGATCGTGCAGCGCTTGAAGCTGATGTCGAACATGGACATCTCCGAGAAGCGCCTGCCGCAGGACGGCCGCTTCAAGATCAGCGTCGGCACGGTGCCGCTCGACATCCGGATCTCGACGCTGCCCTCGCAGTACGGCGAGTCGGTGGTGATGCGCCTCCTGGCGCAAAACACCGAGCGCCTGAAGCTCGACGCGATCGGCATGCCGAGCGCCATCCTGGCGCGCCTGCGGGTCGCGCTGCAGACCACCTCGGGCCTGATCCTCGTCACCGGCCCGACCGGCAGCGGCAAGACCAGCACGCTGTACGCGTCGCTCGCGGAAATCAACACGCCTGAAACCAAGATCATCACCGTCGAAGACCCGGTCGAGTACCGGCTGCCGGGGCTGATCCAGGTCCAGGTCCACGAGAAGATCGACCTGTCGTTCGCCCGCGTGCTGCGCAGCTGCCTGCGCCAGGACCCTGACGTGGTGCTGGTCGGCGAAATGCGCGACCAGGAGACGGCGGAGATCGGGCTGCGCGCCGCGCTGACCGGCCACCTGGTGCTGTCGACCCTGCACACCAACGACGCTGCCGGCGCCGCGATGCGCCTCGCGGACATGGGCATCCCGCCGTACATGGTGGCGCTCGGCCTGCGCCTCGTGATCGCGCAACGCCTCGTGCGGGTGAACTGCGAGCAGTGCAAGGCGCCGCACACGCTGAAGACCCACGAGCTCGAATGGCTGCGGCTCGAAGGCGACACCGAGCTCGAAGGCCGGCCGTTCTACCAGGGCACCGGCTGCCAGCAATGCCACAACTCGGGTTACCGCGGCCGCGCCGGCGTCTATGAAATGGTCGAGATGACACCCGAGCTGGTGCACGCGGCCAACTGCGGCGACCCGGGTGAATTCAGCCGCGTCGCCGCCGAACGGTTCGCCGACTTCACGTTGCGGCGCGACAGCGTGCGATTGGCGCAGAGCGGGCGAACCAGCGTCGCCGAAGCGATGCGCGTGAGCAATCAGTCGTGATCAACTTCGCCTACCACGGCCGCGACAAGGCGAACAAGTCGGTCACCGGCACGCTCGAAGCCGCGTCGCCCGCCAACGTGGCCGACTGGCTGCTCAACGCCGGCATCACGCCGATCGTGATCGAACAGGCGAAAGCCGCCCCGGCCGAAGCCGCAGACGTGCTTTCCAAGCTGTTGGGCCGCGACAGCATCAAGCTGCTGGACCTGATGATGTTCTCGCGCCAGATGTACACGCTGGCGCGTTCGGGGGTGCCGATCCTGCGGGCTCTGAGCGCGCTCGAAAGCTCGGCCCAGCGCCCGGCGATGGGGCGGCTCTTGTACGAGCTGCGCCAGTCGCTCGACTCGGGCCTCGAGCTGTCGCAGGCGATGGCGCGGCGCGACGACGTGTTCGACCCGTTCTATGTCGCGATGGTGCGCGTGGGCGAAACCACCGGCCGGCTCGAAGAGATCTTCATGAGCCTGTTCAAGCACCTCGAATTCCAGAAGTTCATGCGCGAGCAGGTCAAGGCCGCGACGCGCTACCCGAGCTTCGTGATCCTCGCGATGGCGGTCGCCGTCGTCGTCATCAACATGGTCGTGATCCCGGCGTTCGCCAAGGTCTTCGACAACATGCACATGCAGCTGCCGCTGATGACGCGCATCCTGCTCGGCACCTCGAAGTTCATGCTGGCCTGGTGGCCGGCGCTGCTCGCCGGGCTGGTCGGCCTGGCGTTTGCGTGGCGCAGCTTCATCGGCACCACGCCGGGACGCCTGTTCTGGGACCGCCACAAGCTCGAGCTGCCGATCGCCGGCACGCTGCTGCGCAAGGGCGTGCTGTCGCAGGCCACACGCAGCCTGGCGCTGGTGTTTCGCAGCGGCGTGCCGATCGTGCAAGGCCTCACGCTGGCGGCCGCGGTGGTCGAGAACGCCTTCGTGGCGGGCGCGCTGAAAGACATGCGCGGCTGGGTCGAACGCGGCGAGAGCCTGCTCGCATCGAGCACCCGCACCGGCATTTTCACGCCTGTGGTGCTGCAGATGATCATGATCGGCGAGGAATCCGGCACGCTCGGCGAGATGCTCGACGAGATCGGCCAGATGTACCAGGCCGAGGTCGAGTACGAGCTGAAGACGCTGTCGCAGAACATCGAGCCGCTGCTCATCGTCGCGCTCGGCGCGATGGTGCTGGTGCTCGCGCTCGGCGTTTTCATGCCGATGTGGGACATGGCCGGCGGCGCCCACAAATAACGCTCAAGAACGCGCCGGATTTGCCGATATGCACCCCAGGCACCGCCACGGGCGGCCCCCACTCACCCCCCAAAACGGAGTTCACGAAATGAAAAGATCCATTCAACGCGGCTTCACGATGATCGAGCTGATCGTCGTGATCGTCATCCTCGGCGTGCTGGCAGCGGTTGCGCTGCCGCGCTTCACCAACGTGCAGCGCGACGCGCGCATCGCCAAGCTGAATGCGGCACGCGGCGCGGTGGCCGCTGCGGCCGGGATGGTGCACGGCTCGGCGCTGGCGCGCCAGGGCCAGGTCCAGCCGGCCTGCGCGGGCGGCGGCGGCGTGCCGACCACGATCGCCATCGCCACCGGCAACGGCCAGGTCTGTACCGAGAACGGCAACGTCGCCGTGACGGCGCTGTACCCCGGGGCCTCGCTGGCCGGCATTGTCGCGACGGCCGGCCTGATCCCCGGCAACGCCGTGCCGACCAATCCGCTGCTCAACATCGAGGGCTACAACACGGCCATCGCCGGCACCACGATCTCGGTGCAAGTGCAAGGCGGCTCCAATTCGGCCACCTGCGCGTTCGACTACACCGCACCGGCGGCGCTCGGCGCGGCGCCGAACATCACGGCCATCCAGGCCGCCAACACGGCCGGCTGCTGAGCCCGGCTGCCAAGCCCGGCCATGCCGCGCCCGTCCCGCGGCTTCACGATGGTCGAGCTGATCGTCGTGATTTGTGTGATGGGCATCATGGCCACGCTGGCCATGACCCGCAGCGTCGACCGCACTGCCCTGCACGAGAAGGGCTTTCGCGACCAGCTTGCGGCCATGCTCAGGCATGCCCGCAAGCTCGCCATTTCGCAGCAGCGCAATGTCTGCGTGCTGCTGGGCCCGGCGCAGGTGAGCGCGGTCTACGCAGCCGGCGCGGTGTGCAATCCGGCCGCGCCGGTGGCCGAGCCCGGCAATGCGTCGCCCTTCGTGCTGGCGGTGCCGGCCGGCGTGGTGCTCGCCGGGCCGGCATCGGTGAGCTTCAACGCGAGCGGCCAGCCGTCGCCGAACGCCGACCAGGTCATCAACGTGGGCACCCAGGTGCTTACCGTCAGCCGTGAAACCGGCATCGCCTTTTGAACGCCGGGCGGCGCGTCGCGACGGCGGTTTTTCGCTGATCGACGTGCTGCTGGTCATCGTGCTGCTCGGCGTGGTGGCCGGCGCGCTGATGACCTTGTCGGCCCGGCTCGCGACGCAGTCGGCCGAGGCGGTGATGACACGCCAGGCGCTGGCGCTCGCGCAGGCGCTGCTGGCAGAGGTGAGTCATATGCCGTTCACCTTCTGCGACCCGCAGGACGGCAACGCGGTCAATGCGAGCGCCGCGAAGGTCAGTGTTGTCGACTGCACGACGACCGTTGACGCGCTCAACCCCGAGCCCGGCGAGTTGCGCTACACCTCCAATCCAGCGGCGAATCGCTTCGACGGCGTCACCGACTACCAGAACTTCACGATGCCCGGCCCGGGCTGCGCCAGTCTCTGCGACATCACCGGCGCGCCGATCAACCCGGCCGGCGGCAGCCTCGCCGGCTGCAGCGTCCGCGTGCTGCTGACACCGCAGGCTCTGCTCGCGATCCCTGCCATCGACGTCAACGGCCAAGCGCAGGTGCTGCGCATCGCCGTCAGCGTCGCCTGCCCGGGCCTGCAGCCGCTGGTGCTCGAAGGCATCCGGGTGCGCCATGCGCCGAACTGGTTCTGATGCGATGACGCACCACCAACAAGGCTTCACGCTGGTCGAGCTGATCGTCTCGATCACGCTGATCGGCATCCTGGCCGTGGTCGCGGTGCCGATGGTCCGCACCCCCATGCAGGCCTACATGGACGCATCGCAGCGTGCCGAGCTCGCCGGCCAGCTCGACGCCAGCGTCGCGAAGATGCGCGACGACCTGGCGGCTGCGGTGCCGAACAGCATCCGGGTGCGTGTTGCCGGACAACGCCGCTACATCGAGTTCATGCCCGCGGTCGCCTCGGGCCGCTACCGCTCGCAAGCGGCGGCGACAGTCTGCCCGAACGACATGCTCGAGTTCGCCCCGGTCACCGAAGGCTGCTTCACGTCGTTGACACCGCTGCAGGCCTGCGCGCCGGCGGCTGCGGGTTGCGATTGGGTCGTGGTCAACGCCATCGACAGCAACGGCGTGCTCAACCAGGACCCCTACTTCGGCGGCGCTGCCACACCGGCCAACGGCGTCAAAGCCCGCTTCCTGAACGCCAATGCGGCAGGCCTCGGCAGCCGCATCACGATGACCGCGCATCAGTTCCAGGCCCCACCGGCGAACAAGCAGTTCTACATCGCCTCCAACCCGGTGAGCTACGGTTGCGACCCGGTGGGCACCAGGCAACTCACGCGCTACAACGGCTATGCGATGGCGGCGGTGCAACCAATCGTGTTCCCGGCGGCCAGCGGTGCCCCCTTGGCCACGCTGATCAGCGGCTGCGAAATCAAGTACACCCCCATCGGCGCGCTGGGCCGCGGCGGTGTCGTTTCGGTCTGGCTGCGCTTCACCGCGCCGTCGGCCGGCACGGGCGCGCCCGAATCGATCGAATCGTTCTCGGTGATCAGCGTGCGGGAGCCAACATGAGAGCGCGCCAGCGCGGCTTCTCGGCTGCCCTCGTGTTGATGGTGCTGGTGCTGCTGGGCGGCATGCTCGCCTATGCGGTGACGCTGACCTCGGGCCTGCACAGCGGCATCGCCCAGGAGATCGCGCAGGCGCGCGCGCTGCAGGCGGCGAACGCCGGGCTCGAATGGCAGCGCCACCGCATCCGCATCGGCGCGGCGCCCTGCGCGGCCGTCGCCAACTTGACGATGCCGTTCAGCTCGGGTCCGTTTCCGGTGACCGTGCGCTGCACGCCGGCCGGCACCCAGATCGGACCGCCCGCCGTCAGCACCTTCGTCATCAGCGCCACCGCCTGCCTGCCGGCCGGCCCCGGCGGCGTGTGCCCGAATCTGGCCGGCAGCGCGGACTATGTGGAGCGGCAGGCGGCGGGGAACACGGAGCGCTGACGGCGCTTGCTGCGGTTGACATCCCTTGACAACTCGACCATTGACAAGGTCGATCTTTGGGATAAATTTCCCATCCGTGGACATCGACATACGACCTCAACGCGCCCTGCAGCGCGCCATCGAGCAACTGCTGCGGCCCTTGTTTCGGCTGCTGCTGCGCCAGTCAATGTCGTTCGGCGCCTTCGAAGAGATCGCCAAACGTGTCTATGTCGATGTGGCGCTCAAGGACTTCTCGATCCCCGGCAAGAAGCCGACGACCTCGCGCGTCGCGGTGCTTTCGGGCCTGACGCGCAAAGAGGTTCAACGCCTTCTGAGCGAAGGCGACGACGAGGCCGAGCAGGTAGCCGACCGCTACAACCGTGCCGCCCGTGTCCTCTCGGGCTGGGGGCGCGACGCCGATTTTCTCGACCGCAAAGGCAAGCCGCGAGCTCTCGAAGTCGAAGGCGAGCAAGGCTTTTCGGCGCTCGTCAAACGCTACAGCGGCGACATGCCCTCGCGCGCGGTGCTGGACGAACTGCTGCGCGTCGGTGCGGTCGAGCAGCGCAAGGACCTGCGGCTGCAGCTGGTGGCCCGCGCCTACGTGCCGCAAAAGAGCGCGGTCGACAAGCTCGGCATCCTGGGCCGCGACGTGTCCGACCTGATCGAGACCATCGACCACAACCTGCAGCACGGCGCGACCGACCCGCTGTTCCAGCGCAAGGTCATGTACAACGCGATTCCCCTCGCGTCCTTGCCGGCATTTCGAAAGCTGAGTGCCCTGCAGGCGCAGGCGCTGCTCGAGAGGCTCGATCGCTGGCTTGCGGCCCACGATGTCGATCCACCCGCCGAAAGCCCTGGCTGCGCGCGGGTCGGCCTGGGCATCTATTACTTCGAAGAACACATCGAGTCCGACGTCGTTGAAGGAGATCGGCCATGAGCACCACCAGACTTGCCGCCGCGGCGACCATCGCGGCGATCGCGTTGTGGGTTGCCGGATGCGGCGGTGGCGGCGGCGGGATCGGCGGGACCGGCGGCCCCACCGAAGGAAGCCTGCATGTCTCGCTCACCGACGCCCCCTCCTGCGGCTACGACGCGGTCAACATCAGCGTTCAGAAGGTGCGAGTGCACCAGAGCGCAAGCGCGGGCGATTCCGACGCGGGTTGGTCCGAAGTGGTGCTGAATCCGGTGAAGCGCGTGGACCTGCTGAGCTTGACCAACGGCGTGCTCAGCGATCTCGGCCAAACCGCCCTGCCCGCAGGCAAGTACACGCAGCTGCGACTGGTTCTGGCGGAAAACGACGGCGCAAATCCGTTCGCGAACTCGGTCGTTCCGAGCGGCGGCGCCGAGACCGGGCTCAGCACGCCGTCTGCGACCCAGAGCGGGCTGAAGCTGAACGTGGACATCGACGTGGCAGCCGACAAGGTCGCCGACGTGATACTCGATTTCGACGCCTGCAAGTCCGTCGTCAAGCGCGGCAACTCGGGCAAGTACAACCTGAAGCCGATGCTCTCCGTGATTCCGGTCTTGTCGGACGCGGGTCTTCGCGTCGTGGGCTATGTCGACGCGTCGATCGCTGTCTCGACGACCCGGGTCTCCGTGCAGTCCGGCGGTGTGCCGGTCAAGGCGACCTTGCCCGACAGCACCGGCAAGTTCGTGCTCTACCCGGTGCCGGTGGGCAGCTACGAGCTCGTGGTGGCCGCGTCGGATCACGTCACGGCGGTGATGACGGGGGTGCCTGTCACCACCACGTCCTTCACCACCGTCAACAGCGCCGCCGTCCCCATCGCACCCGCCCCGAGCGCGCTGCGCAGCGTGACGGGCACTGTCACTCCGGCCGACGCCACAGTTCGGGCGCTGCAGACCTTCAGCGGCGGCCCGACCATCGAAGCCGCTTGGGCAGCGGTCGACGCCGTGACCGGCAGCTTCGCCTTTGCACTGCCGATCCAGGCACCGGTGAAAACGGGCTACGTGGCCAACCCGGTCTCCCTCAACTTCGTGGCGGACAGCGCCGCTGCGGGCAAGTACACGATCGAAGCGAAGGCTGGCGGAGTCGTCAAGACACAGGCGATCGATGCGACAGCGCCGGTTGCGCCCCTGAGCTTCAGCTTCCCCTGAATTGACAATGTTTCAAATTGGGATAAATATCCCAAATCTGCAACACTCGGCCGACATGCCCCATGCGGCGCAACGTTCTGTACGCGGAAGACAACCAGACAAGCGCGGACTTGATTCGCTCCTTGTTTGCGTTTCGTCCTGACTGGTGCCTGCTGGTGGCCCACAGCGGCAGAGAAGCGTTGGCCATTGCCGGTCGAGAGCCGGTCGACCTGCTTCTGCTCGACATGCACCTCGGAGACATGTCCGGGCTGGACGTTGCGCGACAACTGAGCGATCGGCCGGCGCTTCGCCGGCCTCCATTCGTGGCCCTGTCGGCGGACGCGATGCCCGCCTCGGTTCAGGCCGCCAGGCAGGCCGGCTTCGTCGCGTACTTCACGAAGCCGGTCGATGTGCTCGTTCTTCTGGACACGATGGATCGCCTGCTGGCTGGCGCGGCGCACGACACCGCCGTGGTTCAGGCGCCCGGTTGTTAGGCGAGCGCTCGGGCGCAGCACCATGGCTTACGGCACAGCGGACTTTGCGCTTGGCGATCGCGTCCGCTTCGCAGGTCGCCCGGACGAACCCGACGCCGCGTCGACGCAGCGCGCGCTGGAAGGCGAAGTCGTGGGCATCAATCGCGAGGTCTCCACCGTCGATGTCACGGTAGTGATAGGCGGCCGGCCCAGCCTGGTGACGAAGAGGCCGTGGGATCTGGAACCGATCCGGCGCGATTCACAACCCGACCGTGCTCTATTGCGCGAACTCTAGCGCCGCATCGACCCGCCCGCTGACTAGCATGCGCTGGTGAGAGCCACAGCCGCCTGACCGGCTGCGGCAAAGCACTGTCGGGAGACTCCATGTTCGTTTCGCGCTGGGCGCTTGCAGGCGCCGCCGTTGCGTGGGCGTGCGCTGCAGGGGCCGCGCAAGGCGCCGACTTCGCCGGCGTGGCGGCGTCGGCCGATGCACGTTATGTCGCGCAGTGCGTCGTCGAGTCGCGCGACAACAAAGGCGCGCCCTTCGTCATCGTCGACAAGATCGACGCCCGGGTATTCGTCTTCGGCCCGCACGGCCGGCCGGTCGACACCGCGCCGGCGCTGGCCGGCATGGCGCGCGGCGATGACTCGGTGCCGGGTGTCGGCGATGTCGCGCCGGAGCAGATCGCGCGGCGTGGTCTACGTGATGCCCGAAACCCGGCCGGTGCGCGAGCTGTTCGGCGCCAGCCTGTAGGCGCGGCTCGCCCTTGCGCCGCTGAGGCGCCGACGCGCCGACCCATGTAGAGTCGACCCGGTCGAAAGGAGCCCGCGATGAACGATGTTGCCGTGTTGCCGCTGGACCCGCAGCTGGCCGCCAGCCTGCGCCACCTGAGCACCGCCACGCTGACGACGGTGCTGCTGAAGAAGGGCCTGCGCAATGTCTGGATGCGCGGCACGCGGCCCTTGCAGAGCGACTCGCCGCGCCAGGTCGGGCGCGCGTTCACGCTGCGCTTCGTGCCGGCGCGCGAAGACCTGGCGACGCCCGCCGCGTGGGGCGCGCCGATCTCGACCCGCGCCGCGATCGAAGCGATGCCGGCCGGCGTGATCGCCGTCGTCGGCGCCAACGGCGTCACCGATGCCGGCATCTTCGGCGACATCCTGTGCGCGCGGATGCGCCGGCGCGAGGTCGCCGCGCTGGTCACCGACGGCGTGGTGCGCGACGTGGCGGGCGTGCTCGGCACCGGCCTGCCGGTGTGGTGCGACGGTGTTGCCGCGCCGCCGTCGGTGGCAGGGCTCACCTTCGTCGACTGGCAGGAGCCGATCGGCTGCGGCGGCGTCGCGGTGTACCCGAACGACGTGATCGTCGCCGACGCCGACGGCGCGGTGCTGATCCCGGCCGCGCTGCTCGGCGAGGTGGTCGGCGCCGCGGTCGAGCAGGAGCGGCTCGAGGGCTGGATCATGCAGGAGGTCGAAGCCGGCGCGAAGCTGCCGGGGCTGTATCCGCCCGACGAGGCGAACAAGGCACGCTACGAGGCGTGGAAGCGCGGCTCGGGGTGAGGGGACTGAGAGCTCGAGAAGACATTGCCCACAACCGCGTCATCCCGGCGCACGCCAGGCGAACGCCGGGATCCACTCTCGCCGCAGCGCGCATCGATCACCGGTGGATCCCGGCGTTCGCCGGGATGACGGCGGAAAGACTCGCAGCCTCTGATCTGAGCCCCCTACCTCATCCCCATCCCTAAGCTTTGGTGAAGGCAGGCGGCGCGCCTTGCCCTATGCTGGGCGCTCCGCCACCTCCATCACGAGGACCACCATGGCAGTGACCGCGAAGAAGGGCAGCAACTCGACCAGCACCTACAACGTCGCTGGCGCCGCCTTGTCCGACATCAACAAGGAGATGGACAAGAAGGGTCCCAAGGACCCGAACGACGGCAGCCGCTACAGCGGCTCGTGCATCGCGACCCTGAGCCTGAACATCGGCGCCAAGGACTTCGCGTTCGAGACCGTGAAGGGCAGCTCGCCGACCAAGGTGACGGCCACCTTCAGCGCCGGCAACGTCAGCTCGAGCTGCGAGATCGTGCTGCCCAAGCTCGCTTCGAACAAAGGCCTGAGCAGCGCCGCGCTGAAGGAATGGAACCGCTTCGTCACCGCCGTCGAGACCCATGAAGACGGCCACGTCGACGCCTACTTCGCCGAAGCCAAGGCGATCGCCGGCGAGCTCAACGACATGTCGGCCAGCGGCAGCGGCGCCAACGAGAAGGCGGCTCAGGTCGCGGCGCAAAAGGCCTTGCTCGAGCTCGCCAAGAAGGCCTACGGCGGCAACGCGCTGCGCGACCGGGCCAACGCGAGCGCCAAGGCCTACGACGCGAAGACGCGGCACGGCGAGAGCCAGAAAGCGGTGCTCGACGCCGGCATCAGCTGACGCCCGGGCTAAAGCCAGGGTCATCCCGGCGAACGCCGGGATCCACTCTGTGCAGACGCGCGGTGAAGCAGCAGTGGATCCCGGCGTTCGCCGGGATGACCGTCCGCGCCCGGGATGACCGCCGGCGTCGGCGTGGCCGCCGCTTGTCCTGCACCTGAATCGCGGGCACATTGCGTACCATCGCGACACCCAGGGAACAGGATTGGCGGGCTTGACTCAGTCCATCGTCGTCTGTGAGCAATGCGATGCGGCGCACCGCTGGCGCTCGCTCGAGATCCGCGAGGTCGCGCATTGCCGGCGCTGCGGTGCGGTGCTGGCGCGCGGGCACCGGCTCGGCGTCGAAGCGCTGCTCGCGCTGACGATCGCCGCGGCGGTGGTCTTCCTGGTCGCCAACCTGAGCAGCATCGCCACCATCCACCTTCAGGGCCGGCACGCCGACACGACGCTGCACCAGGCCATCGTCGCCACCTGGCAAAAGGGCGCGCAGCTGGTGGCCGTCATCGGGGCGCTGACCGCCATCGCTGCGCCGGCCGCCATCATCACGCTGCGGCTTTACCTGCTGGTGCCCTTGCACCTGAAGCGCCGCCCGAAGTACCTGGGCCCGGCGATGCGGCTGATGCACGCGGTGTCGCGCTGGAACATGGTCGAAGTGCTGATGGTGGCTGCCGTGGTCTCGATCGTGCGGATGGGGTCGGTGGCCGACTCGACGCCGGGCCCCGGCATGTGGGCCCACGGCGCGCTGTCGCTCCTGATCGCGGCGCTGGAAAGCGGCGGGCTGCGCCATCTGTGGACCCACGCCGGTGATTGAGCCCACCCACAACGCTGCGGGCCGAGCGCCGGGCCGCTCCCAAGCCGGCCCGCGTCCCCCCGGGGGACCGTCCGACGTACCCGTCGGACGAGGGGCACCAGTTACAAAGTTGCTCGGTTGCGAGTGCTGCGGGCTTGTGTCGACCGCCCCGTGGCACGCCGAGGCGCAGCATGCCGCGCTGCGCTGCCCGCGCTGCCGCCATCCGCTGCATGCACGCAACCCGGCCAGCGTGCAACGCACCTGGGCATGGATGCTGGCCGCAGCAGTGCTCTACATCCCCGCCAACGTGCTGCCGATCATGAGCACCGGCAACCTGTTCGGCCGCAGCGCGTTCACGATCGCCGGCGGCATCGCCGAGCTGTGGCACGACGGCGCGTTCGGCCTCGCGGTGATCGTCTTCGTCGCCAGCATCGCGGTGCCCATCCTCAAGATCGCCGCGCTGGCGGTCCTGGCCTGGAGCACCCGGCGAGCGCCGGACTGGCGGCCGGTCGAGCGCGCGCGGCTGTACCGCATCGTCGAAACGGTGGGCCATTGGTCGATGCTCGACGTCTATGTGGTCGTGCTGCTGTCGGGCATGGTGAGCTTCGGCAACTTCGCGCAGGTCGAGCCCGAGCCGGGGCTGCTCGCCTTCGCCGCGGTCGTGGTGCTGACGATGCTCGCGGCGCGCAGCTTCGACCCGCGCCTGATCTGGCCCGAGAATCCGGCGCATGGCTGACACCCCGGAAGCACCTCCGCCGCCCCCGCCACCGTTGCCCCTCGAGCCGGGCGCCGACGCGCTGCCGCAGGCGCTGCCCGAGCCCGTGATCACGCAGAAGAACGTGACCCGGCTGTCGTTGGTGTGGATCGTGCCGATTCTCGCGGTGGTCATCGGCGCGTCGCTGCTGGTGCGCAACTGGCTCGAAGCGGGGCCGCGCATCGTCATCGAGTTCCGCACCGCCGAAGGCCTGGAGCCGGGCAAGACCGAGGTGCGCTACAAAGAGGTGGTGGTCGGGCGGGTCGAACGTGTGTCGCTGAGCGACGACCGCAAGAAGGTGCTCGCCAACGTGCGGCTCGACCGCAAAGTCGCCGGCATCGCGGTAGCAGACACCAACTTCTGGATCGTCCGGCCGCGCATCGGCACCTCCGGGGTCAGCGGGTTGTCGACCTTGTTCTCGGGCCCCTACATCGGCGTCGACGCCGGCACCTCGAGCGCGGAGCGCGGCGAATTCGTCGGCCTGGAAGCGCCGCCCTTCGTGCTGCGCGGCGAACCCGGGCGCAGCTTCGTGCTGCGCGCGCAAGACCTCGGCTCGCTCGACGTCGGCTCGCCGGTGTACTACCGGCGCACCCGGGTCGGGCGGGTCGTCGGCTACACGCTGGACCCGAAGAACGACGAGCTGCTGGTCCAGGTGTTCGTCGAGTCGCCCTACGAGCCGCTGGTGACGCAGCAGGCGCGCTTCTGGAACGCGAGCGGGCTGGACCTCACGCTCAACGCGAGTGGCCTGACGGTGAACGCGCAGACACTCGCCTCGGTGCTCGCCGGCGGCATCGCCTTCGAGCGCCTGCCCGGCGCAAGCACGCTGCCGCCGGCGCCGCCCGGCAGCCACTTCTACCTGTTCACCGACCGCAAGACCGCACTCGCGCCGCCCGACGGCCCGGCGCTGACGGTCCGCATGGTGTACGACCAGTCGGTGCGCGGGCTGTCGATCGGCGCGCCGGTCGACTTCCTGGGCATCGAGATCGGCACGGTGACGTCGATGCAACTGCAGTACGACGCACAGCGAAAGCGCTACCCGATGGAGGTGATCGCCGACATCTATCCGCTGCGCCTGGGCGCGGTGCGCAACGCGCTGCTCGACACCGCGGCCACTGAACCGTCGGCCGACACGCTGTTCCTCAAGCGCCTGGTCGACAACGGGCTGCGCGCCCAGCTGCGCTCGGGCAACCTCTTGACCGGCCAGCAATACGTGGCGCTCGACTTCATGCCGAAGGCGCCGCACGCCACGCTGGTCATCAACGGCCGGCCGCCGCTGGTGCCGACCGTGCCCGGCACGCTGAGCGAGCTGCAGCCGCAGATCGCCGAGATCGTCGCGAAGATCAGCAAGGTGCCCTTCGACGAGATCGGGCGCGACCTGCAGGCCACGCTCTCGCAGGCGCGCACGACGATCCAGCAGCTGACGCCGGAGGCGCAGAAGGCGCTGGCCGAAGTGCAGCGCACGCTGACCTCGGTGCAGCAGTCGCTGGCGCGGCTCGACCGCAACGTGCTCGATTCGAGCGCGCCGGTGCAGCGCAACGTCGAGCAGACGATGCTCGAGCTGCAGCGCGCCGCGCAGTCGCTGCGGGTGTTGGGCGACTACCTGCAGCGCCACCCCGAATCGCTTCTGCGCGGCAAGCCCGCCGACGCTGCACTGCCAGGAGACAAGCCGAAATGAAACCCGTCTGGGCGATGGCTGTGTGTGCGCTGCTGGTGGGCTGTTCGGCGTCCAAGCCGGATCGTTTTCATTCGCTGCTGGCAAGCGAGCTCGCCGCGCCGGCGGCGCCCGCCGCGAGCCCGGTCCTGGTCGACGTGCTGCCGGTCAGCGTGCCGCCGCTGGTCGACCAGCCGCAATGGGTGCTGCGCGCCGCCGACGACTCGCTGCAGGTGCTCGAGCAGGAGCGTTGGGCCGCGCCGCTGCGCGAGGAGCTGCGCAGCGCGCTGACCGAGCGGCTGGTGGCGCGCTGGGGCGCGGTCGACGTGCACACACTGCCGCAGCCTGCGACCAACGTGTGGCGGGTGCGGCTGGATGTGCAACGCTTCGAGTCGCTGGCGTCGAAAGAGGCGCGCATCGACGGCACTTGGTCGGCGTTGTCGCCGCGGGCGGATGTGGGGGCGCTGGTTTGTCACAGCAGCGTGCGCGAGGATGTGGCCGAGGGGGGTGTGCCGGCGTTAGCAGCGGCGCATCGGCGTGGGGTGGCGAGGTTGGGCGATGAGATCGGGAAACGTCTGGTGGCGTTGCAGCGCGGGGATACTGTGACTTGCGCAGACTGAACACCTGGAGGCGGGCAACGAATCGATCCGCTCCAGGAGACGAACAAGCCGGCAGGGAACTACACTTGTCCACAGGGCGCTAAGGCGTCGCGCAAAAATAACATGACTAAGTTTTCTTTCGCGCTGGCAGGACGGTGTAGTTCCAATCACCGTGGAAGTTGTCCTGCTTGAGATTGAGCGATGCCAACTCAGCGTCGG